>JAEEGJ010003065.1_pt1 | contig 69265 bp, 65 predicted proteins | sample 8958761 | NCBI WGS metagenome assembly JAEEGJ01 (sample SAMN16246546, study PRJNA631951) | gut metagenome | biome: gut microbiome; feature: rumen; material: RS-attached | host: Bos | place: Iran: Karaj | collected 2018-10 | reverse complement strand
ATCATCATCGTCCGTATCATCCTCAATCACAACATCATCTTCCGCAGTTTCCACCATCACGGAGGGAGCTTCATCCTCCACTTCCACATTTTCTTCTTTTATCTCAGGCTTAACGGGTTCGGCAGCGGGTTGTTCCACTACGGGTACTTCTGCCTTAGGCGACTCGGGGGCGGGCTGTTCTTTGGTTTCTACTTTGGGAGCGGGCTGTTCCTCTTTTTGAGGTACAGGTTCAGCCATCACCTCCTTGATGGAAGGCGATTTCTTGATGGGCGCAACAAAGCGGATTGACGACTCTTTGCGCTCATGGGAAATGACGGGGGCCGACTCGGTCGGCGCACTCGCTCGGTTATCTGGTTGACTGCTCCCGTGATTGCCTGACAGCCTTGCTTTGCATGTAACGGAAGTTGGCATTGATTTGCAGCAGTGCCACCTCGATAGACAGGCGTTTGTTATTGGAAGACTTATAGTTAAAGTCGCAGTCGTTGGCAATGGTCAAAGCGCGCAGCAAGAGCGATGGATTCAAGATTTTGGCCTGTTGCAAGAATTTCTGCTTAACACTTTCCGAAACGGGCATCAGCTGTACAGTAGGCTGATTTTGAGCCATTAACAGATTGCGGAAATGGGATGCCAAGCCCGAAATGAAGTACTGGCCATCGAAACCCTTGGTCAGAATCTGGTCCAGCAGCAGCAACGCGGCCGACTGGTCCTCGCTGAAGAGGTAGGATGTCATCTTGAAGTAATTGTCAACATCCAACACATTGAGGTTCTCGGCGGCCTGGGCGTATGTGATTTTGCTTCCCGTGAAGCTGACCAGCTGGTCGAAAATGGAGAGGGCATCGCGGAGGGCACCGTCGGCTTTGGATGCCACCATACGCAGAGCATCTTCATCAGCTTCCACATGTTCCTGCGAAGCCACATACTGCAAGTGCTTGATAATGTCATTATCGCCAATGCGCTTAAAATCATACACTTGACAACGTGACAAGATAGTGGGTATAATCTTATGTTTTTCAGTCGTTGCGAGGATAAACTTGGCGTATGCCGGCGGTTCTTCCAGCGTCTTGAGGAAGGCGTTGAAGGCCTGTTGCGAGAGCATGTGAACCTCGTCGATGATATAGACCTTATACTTGGCATTGCCTTGCGGCGCAATACGCACCTGATCCACCAGCGCACGGATATCATCCACCGAGTTGTTAGAGGCGGCGTCCAGCTCATACACATTGAACGAAGAAGATTCGTTGAACGACTTGCAGGAGTCGCACTCATTGCATGGCTCAAAGTCGGCGGTCAGATGCTGGCAGTTTAGCGCCTTGGCGAAGATACGGGCGCAAGTGGTTTTGCCCACACCACGGGGACCGCAGAAGAGGAATGCCTGCGCAACCTGCTGGTTTTTAATTGCATTTTTCAATGTTGCCGTAATGGCTTCCTGCCCTACTACCGATCTGAACGTTGAAGGACGATATTTACGCGCTGAAACAATAAAATTATCCATAATTCTATATCAAAGAAGGTTAACACTCGAATTGGCGACAAAACACGTCGCCAAAATCCAAATGGCAAAGGTAACAATAATTTTTGAATGTAGAAAGAGAAAAAATCAACAAACAAACCATTCTTGAATTCAACATTTTTTGTACCTTTGCGTTTTCTTTTATGCAATATTCATCATTAAAATTATAACAGATTATGAAAACTACCATTTTCAAAGAAACACACGAGAAATTAGGTGCCAAGATGGTTGAATTTGCAGGCTTCTGGATGCCTGTGCAATACGAAGGCGTTACCGCTGAACACCTGCACGTTAGAAGCAAAGTCGGCGTTTTCGACGTTTCGCACATGGGCGAATTCACCGTTAAAGGTCCCAAAGCGTTAGCACTCCTGCAATACATCACCTCGAACGATGTAGCAGCCCTCTATCCTGGCAAAGTACAATACTCATGCTTCCCCAATGGCAAGGGCGGCATCGTTGACGACCTCCTGGTTTACGAACTGGGCGAGGAAGACTACCTGCTGGTAGTGAACGCCGCCAATATCGACAAAGACTGGGCTTGGGTTAGCAAGCAGAACGAGAAGTTCGGCGCCGACATCGCCAACATCTCCGACCAGATTTCACAATTGGCAGTTCAAGGTCCCTTAGCTCTCAAAGCTATGCAAAAACTGACCGACGCTTCGGTTGAAGATATGGAATACTACACCACCAAGACCATCACCTTCGCTGGTGTGCCTAATGTTATCTTCTCAACCACAGGTTACACTGGTTCAGGCGGTTGCGAGATCTACATCCCCGTTGCACATGCCAAGAAAGTTTGGGACGCTGTGTTTGAAGCTGGCAAGGAGTTCGGCATCATGCCTGCAGGCTTAGGCTGCCGCGACACCCTCCGTCTGGAGAAGGGCTTCTGCCTCTACGGTCACGAGATCGATGACACCATCAGCCCCATCGAGGCTGGTCTCGGCTGGATCACCAAGTTCGTTGATGGCAACGACTTCCTCAACCGCGAAATCTTCGCTGCACAGAAGGCTAATGGCGTGAGCCAAAAGATCGTTGGTTTCGAGATGATCGACCGTGGCATTCCACGTAACGGTTACGAAGTGTGCGACGCTGAAGGCAACGTGATCGGCATGGTTCGCTCAGGTAGCCCCTCACCTTCAACTGGAAAGAACATCGGTACCGCTTTGGTAAAGAAAGACTTCAGCAAGAAGGACACTGAGATCTACATCAAGATCCGTAACAAGCTTATCAAGGCTATCGTGGTCAAGATGCCGTTCTTAGCTTGATGAACGACAAGCAGGAACAGAAAAAGTTCTTTGGCAGTCTCGCCATTCCCGCCTTACTGGCTGCTATCATGCTGACTGTTAAGGTTATCGAGACCGCTTATGGATTCAACATGAGCCGTTGGGGGTTGATGCCCCAAACGGCTCATGGTCTTTTAGGCATATTAACCCTTCCCTTTCTTCATGGCGACTGGGAGCATCTTCTCGCCAACATCCCTGCCGTTTTGGTACTTGGCACAGCATTGTATTATTGCTACCCTACCCTTGCCCACCCTGTCATGATCATCAGCTGGCTTGCCAGCGGCTTCCTTACCTGGTGCATCGGCAATCCAGGATCCATCCATGTGGGTGCCAGCGCCTTGATTTACAGCCTCAACCTCTTCCTCATCCTAAGCGGTTTCATCAGGGGCAACCGCCGACTCATCGTGATCTCACTGATTATGGTGTTTCTTTACGGCGGCTTCGTTTGGGGTATGATACCAGCTTTAGCCAAGCTACAGAACATCTCATGGGAAGGCCATCTCAGCGGAGCCATTATAGGAATTGTTTTGGCATTGATACTACGTAAGAAAGGACCTCAGAAAGAGGAACACCACTGGGAAGAGGATGACGACAACGACGACTCCGACGAAGGAGATAATCCAGGTGAGAAGCCCTATTGGGATGTGCCTATGCCTTCCGACGAGGATTTAAAGATAGAATACCGATTTAGGCATTAACGCTTCTCGTTCAGGATATAATCCATCACTTGGTCCGCTATACTCTTTTGGCCAATGACATCAGGATGCATGCTTCTCGTATGAAGATCATACAGGTCAATGCAATTCACCTTATAATGATAGGCGATACGATGTACTGACTCCGCAAGATTCAAGCGTGTTTCCGCATCAGTACGATTGCGCCATGGATAGGTTTCCAGCAGAAAATACAGTTTGGCTTTAGGATAGAGCCGTTTCAAATTATCAAATAAATAAGCCAATGCCGGACGGAAAGTACAGAGTTGCTCTTCGGTCCAGTCGGAATACACATAATCGCCAAAAGGGACCTCGAAACGCACGTCGTTGGCACCTCCAAGAATGAAAATCACATCAGGATTACCCAAATTGTCCATACGCCGAATAAAGGAAAACGGGCCATAGTAATCAGAGGCATTCACGTTGGAAATCAAAGAACCTGAGAAAGAGTTGTTCTTTTCGAGCAACCAGCCTGCCGAGTCAGCCACTTGGTGCCACCACATCTGCTCCTGCTCAGTAATGCCAATTTCAGGATAGCCCTGCCAAAAATCGTTTGAATCAGGATCGGTGGTACCTTCAAAAGCCGAGTAGCTATCACCCAAAACCGAGAATTTAACCGGCGGCCTATTACAAGCCGACAATATGATTAATACCGCAGAAAATAAAAACAACTTTCTCATATTCAATGTTTTAAATAATCATTATCCTTCAAAAACGCATCCAAGATTTGTGTAGCAATGCTTTGTTGACCATCGACATTAGGATGCCATTTTTGTTTTATGATGAAATTAAGATCAATGCATTTCACATGGTAATGATTAGCGACAACATGCATCGACTCAATGAACGCATCTCGAACCGATACGTCAACGCCACCTGAACAAAGATCCATATCAATCAACATACACAGTTTCGCATCAGGATAGATCTGCTGCATTTGATCAAGGAGATAGGCCAACGCTGGACGGAACATGCAGAGCTGTTCTTCGGTCCAGTTGGCATAAATGTAGTCCCCTAAGGGTACTTCATCGAACACATCGTTGGTGCCTCCAAAAATAAAGATCACATCAGGGTTCCCAAGATTATTCATGCGTCGGATGTACGAATGTTCACTGTAACCTTCGTGTTCCATATTACAAATCAATGAGGCGGAGTATGAGTTGTTTTTCTCCAGTGTCCACCCCGTCTCATCAGCCACCAATGACCACCACATCAGTTCCGGTCCTGTAACACCAATTGTTGGGAAGCCCCACCATACCTTATTCGAATCAGGATCGACGTAGCCTTCAAAAGCCGAATAGCTGTCGCCTAACACAGAAAAACGAGCCTTAATAAACACGGAATCCTTGCCGCAAGAAGCAAGGAAAACCAAGAGCAATATGGCGACGACAGTCTTTTTCATTCTACAATGATCATTTCAGTCCTACGGTTCATAGCTCGATGCTCATCAGTATCATTAGGTACAATAGGCTTCATTGATCCATAGCCTTTTGCCGAGAGACGTTCCTCTTCAATTCCTTTGCTTATCAATGCTTGCCTCACCACAGCAGCACGCTCTTCCGAGAGTTTTACATTATACGTTTCAGATCCAACATTATCGGTATGGCCAGCCAGTTCCACGTGAATGTCGGGATGGCTTTCCAAAAAGGCGGCAAGCATATTGATGCCTTCGTCGGAATCCTGGGTAAGAGCGGCGCTACCAAACTCAAACTGGATGTTCACCAACCGCATCACTGTACCAAGCTTCAAGTCTTCCACGAAGTAGTCGTACACATTGACGGATTCCGGTTTCAGGTCGTCGTCCTTCAGCTGGAAAGCATAGATGTCGTAACCGCCAAAGCCGCCTTCACGGATAGAAGAAATCAGCGCTGTGTGTCCGTCAGCAGCAACAATAAAGTTAATCTCATCGCCAGGAGTGTTAATAGGATAACCTAAGTTGACAGGTTCCGACCACCCCCCTTTTTCGTTGCGGCGACTCACAAAGAGGTCATATCCGCCCATACCCGTATGGGTATCCGACGAAAAGTACAATGTTTTGCCATCAGGATGGATAAAAGGCGCCATCTCAGTGCCCTTTGTATTGATCACTGGGCCAAGGCTTTCAGGTTCCGACCAACGGCCGTTTTCATCTCTATAGCAATGATATAAATCAGCATTGCCATTACGACGTGAGGCAAAGAAAAGCTCTTTCCCGTCAAGGCTTAAGCAGGGTTGCGAATCCCAAGCGGGATCATTAACGGACTCGCCAAGGTTATCCAGTTTATTCCATGCCTCACTCTTTACGTCACGTATGACCCGATACAAGTCGCAGCCCGAATTATGCCGATCCATACCGCATACGGTGAAAAACAGCTCATCACCTTTGTAAGAGAAAAATGCAGCACCCATTTTGTCGTCAATCTCAGGATGTACATGTAGTTGTGTGGCAGGAAACCATTGTCCATTAGCTGCGTGAGCTAAGAACACCCCCTCTCGCTGATAGGCTGCTCCCTCAACGGAATAGCGGCGGGTAAACAGCAGTTCTTCACCCGTGAGTTCCAAGGCATTGACATATTCGTCGTTCAAGGTATTGACATTGCTGCCCAGACTGACGGGATTGAAATCCACCGGATAACTGACAGCCTCTTTCCTAAACCTTGCGGTGACCAACATTCGGGCGGCCTTCTCGTCGTTGGCTTTGTTGCCTGGTGCTTGTTTTTGGAACCATTCCAGCATAGCGACTTCTTCGGCGTACCGCATTTTTTTGTCATAAAGGCCTGCCAAGGTGAGTGCAGCGGGAGGAAACAGCATGGGATTGGCTTTGAGCGATTGTTCATAGCCTTCCATAGCCAAGCCGTAATCTCGGGTCTCCATACCGATTTCCCCTTGCAGCAGCCAAGCTTCGGCATACTCAGGATCCTTTTCCAAAGCCTTTTGTAGCTGTTCCAATGCCTTCTGGTAATCGCGTTCCGAATAGGCTTTTTGCGCCGCTTCATAGGCTTTCACAGCCTTCTTTGGATGCTCTTTGGCAATCCGTTTTTGGAAATCGGCGGTAAACACGCGGGCTGAAAACGCTGGAGAAGTCTCTGCTGACAGATAGCACTTGCCTTTGCCGTAAAAGCAGACGCCTTCGGCCTGGGTGCCAATGTAATTGTGCAGCTCAAAACGATGATTGGACAGCTTCACGCCAGCATCGTCAAAGTCGTAAATCAAATAAAGGAACGGAAGCCATACTTTATTTACATAGCCTACAACCACTAAGGTGCCATTCTCACGGTTATAATCGGCGCCGGTGATCATTCCTTGCGAATCGAAATTGTTGACCACTTCGGCCACCTGCACTCCAGGCGTTTTAGAGAGACGATAGAGCCGTGTGGTGCCTGTAGCCCAGCCTTTGCTAAACAGGTAAAGATACTCGTCAGTGGCGAACATAGCTTCGCAGTCATAGTCATGTTCGTGCTTTTTATGATCGAATGAGGTTTGGTCGGCAAAGCTAAAGCAAATGGAGTCAACGGTAATACTGGCATCGCCTTTCGATGGGATAGCCGATACTGGGAACACGAAGATCCTCAGGTTTTTGCGTTTGCCTTTGTTGTTGCCGAAGTCGCCTACGTAAACATTTTTTCCGTCGGTGCAAACATCTTCCCAATCTTTGTTTTTAGCATTCGCCAGAGTGATTCTCTGAACTACTTCAAAGGTAGCAGTGTCAAGTGCATAAAGAATCGGTTTGCCACCACTATCGTTATGGGTCCACAACCGTCCATTATGAAAGAAAAGACCTGAAGTTTCATTGACCTCCAATGGCAGTTCCGCCTTGAATTCCGGAGAGAACAGGGGGGTGTAACCTGCATAGCCTTCCTCCTGAGCCATGGCGAATGGCGCGAAGAAAAACGTCATTGCGAGGAACATTAGCAACGAAGCAACCCTCATTCGACGATCGAAGGATTGCTTCGCTACGCTCGCAATGACGTTCGGCCGAAACATCATTTATTCTTTTGGATAGATCTCGCCTTTGGCGGCCTTCAGGGTATTCTGAAGCAGTGAAACGATGGTCATCGGGCCCACGCCACCGGGGACGGGTGTGATCTTAGAAGCCACTTTATAGACCTCGTCGTAGTCCACATCGCCAAGAATCTTGTAACCCTTCGGGCTTTCAGGATCGTCGATGCGATGGATGCCCACGTCGATGACCACGGCACCGGGTTTCACCATGTCTGCAGTCACAAAGCCTTGCTTACCGATGGCAGCCACCAGAATGTCTGCTCTGCGGCAGATGTCAGCAAGGTTCTTGGTGCGGCTGTGGCAAAGCGTCACGGTGGAGTCGATACCCTTGCGCGACATCAAAATAGCCATAGGTGTACCCACAATGTTGGAGCGACCTAATACGACCACGTCCTTACCAACGGTCTCAATGCCAGAACGCTTGATCAGTTCCATGATGCCATTAGGTGTAGCGGGAACAAAACAAGGCAGTCCGAGCTGCAAACGACCCACGTTGATACTGGTGAAGCCGTCCACATCCTTTGAAGGCTTGATGGCGTTAATGATCTTGTCCTCGTCGATATGCTTCGGCAGAGGCAGTTGGATGATATAACCGTCGATCTCGGGATCCTCATTGAGAAACTTCACTGTGTCAAGCAGTTCTTGCTCAGTGGTCTTTTCAGGCAGGCGGTACACCGAGGAGGTCATACCCACGGAATGGCAGGCTTTCTCCTTTGAGGCCACATAGGTCTTGCTGGCGCCGTCCTCACCCACAATAACTGCGGCAAGATGCGGAGCGGGTTTGCCATGATCGATCATATCAGCCACCTCAGCGGCGATCTCTTTCTTAATCTGGTCGGAAATCAGTTTTCCATCAATAATTTTAGTATCCATAATGTCTAAATTTGTCAAGGTTTAAAGTTGATTGGAAGCATAAAATACACTCGAATAGGTTTGCCGCGCTGTTCACCAGGTATCCATTTCGGCATGGCCTTCACCACTCGGATAGCTTCTTCATCACAGCCGCCACCAAGAGAACGCATCACTTTCACTTCGTCCAAAGAACCGTCTTTTTCAACATAAAAGCTAACGAACACACGCCCTTGTATTCCAGCCTCACGGGCTTTCTCAGGATACTTGACATTTTTAGCCAAATAATCGGAAAGCGCAGTCATACCACCTGGAAATTCAGGCATCTTCTCAACAGTCATTATCATTTCAAACTCTTCAGTAGAAACATGGTCTGCCGACTTTTCATCTAAACAACTCCAAGATTTCTGTAATAGTTCCACTTTTTTTTGGATTCGCTCCAGTTGAGAATCCAGCTCACTTTGTTCTTCTTGGGTCAACTTGTCATCATCAGAATAGACGACTACTGATATGGCATCAAGATTTGATAAAAAGACTTCTCTTGCCTTATCCAAATCTTCGCATGAGTTTGCTTTCTCAAGACTTTGCTCGTATTGATCGTAAAAATACTTAGTAAACTGATACTCTTGTGTAAACTGTTTGACGTTGCCAGCATACGAAGCCCATGACATCGTAACAACTGTAATCAAAGAAAATATCAGCCTTTTCATCATTTTATATATTATTATCTGCGTCTCATCGCTCCAGCCATTCTCATGAGCTTTTTGCCACCGCCGGTAGTCATCATGCGCATCATTTTGGCGGTTTCCTCAAACTGTTTCACCAGGCGGTTCACCTCGACGATGGAAGTGCCGCTACCCATTGCGATACGTTTGCGTCGGGTGCCGTTAAGCAGCGACGGATTCTCACGCTCAGCTGGGGTCATGCTATAGATGATGGCCTCGATGCTCTTGAAGGCGTCGTCATCAATCTCCTCGTTCTTCAAGGCCTTGTCCATGCCAGGAATCATGCTGGCAAGTTCCTTGATGTTACCCATCTTCTTGATCTGCTGGATCTGTTTCAGGAAGTCGTTGTAGTTGAATTCATTCTTGGCCAGTTTGCGTTGCAGCTTACGAGCTTCTTCCTCATCGAACTGCTCCTGTGCGCGTTCCACCAGAGAGACGATATCACCCATGCCGAGGATACGGTCGGCCATACGTTCCGGGTGGAACACGTCGATGGCCTCCATTTTCTCACCTGTACCAACGAACTTGATGGGCTTCGTCACCACCGTACGGATACTCAAAGCAGCACCACCACGGGTATCACCGTCGAGCTTGGTCAGCACCACACCGTCGAAGTCCAGACGGTCGTTGAACTCCTTAGCGGTATTCACAGCATCCTGACCTGTCATCGAGTCAACGACGAAGAGAGTCTCATTAGGATTCACGGCACGCTTCAGCGTCTCGATCTCCTGCATCATCTCCTCATCGACAGCCAGTCGACCGGCGGTATCGATAATCACCACATCATTGGCTTTAGCCTTGGCCTCCTGGATGGCGTGGTTGGCAATCTCCACCACATTCTTATTGTCAGGCTCCGTATAGACGGGCACGCCTACGCTCTCACCCACCACTTTCAACTGCTCAATGGCAGCAGGACGGTACACGTCGCAGGCCACCAACAGAGGCTTCTTGTGGTTACGGGTCTTCAGCAGGTTGGCGAGTTTTCCACTGAACGTGGTCTTACCAGAACCCTGCAGACCAGACATCAGAATGATGGCAGGTGCTCCAGCACGGCCCTCTACCTTCAGTTCTGAAGCTGTGCCGCCCATCAGTTCGGCCAGTTCGTCGTGAACGATCTTCACCATCAACTGACTGGGTTTCACGGCGGTGAGCACGTTTTGGCCTAAAGCTTTCTGTTTCACCGTATCGGTGAACTGCTTAGCAACCTTATAGTTAACGTCGGCATCGAGCAGGGCCCGACGCACGTCCTTCAGGGTCTCGGCCACATTGATCTCAGTGATCTTTCCCTCACCCTTCAGGATCTTAAACGATCTCTCAAGTCTGTCGCTTAAATTCTCAAACATCTCTTTTACTTTTTTACCTTTTTACCTTTTATCATTCCACCACGATACCAAGTTCCTCACAGAGCTTCAGACTCATCTCCTTCAACTTGAACTTCTGAATCTTACCTGAACCTGTCAGTGGGAATTCCTTGATGAAGAACACATACTTCGGAATCTTATAACGGGCAATCTTGCCTCGGCAGAACTCCTGTACGTCCTCCGGTTCCATCTTCACGCCTTCTTCAAGGATAATGAATGCACCTACAGCCTCACCGTATTTCTTTGAAGGAACGGCAGCCACCTGTACATCGCGGATTCCCGGCATGTGATAGAGGAACTCTTCAATCTCACGGGGATAAATATTCTCACCGCCACGGATAATCATGTCCTTAATACGGCCCGTGATCTTATAGAAGCCATCCTCATCCTTCACACCGAGGTCGCCAGAGTGCAAATAACCGTTCTTGTCGATGACCTCAGCCGTAGCCTCGGGGTTCTTATAGTAACCCTTCATCACGTTGAAGCCCTTACAGCACATCTCACCTTGAACGCCGACGAGACACTCCTCTCCCGTCTCAGGATCAAGCACTTTTACATCCACAAAGGGATAGTCGCGGCCTACGGTCGTACAACGCTGCTCAAAGGTGTCATTCAGACAAGTCTGCGTCATGCCTGGCGACGACTCCGTCAGTCCATACACGCTGGTAATGGTCATATACATCTTCTCCGACACTTGCTTCATCAGTTCCACAGGACAAAGCGAACCTGCCATGATACCTGTTCTTAAGCAGCTCATGTCGAACATCGAGAACATCGGGTGGTTCAGCTCGGCAATAAACATCGTGGGCACGCCATAGAGAGCCGTACAACGCTCCTTATGTACTGATGCCAGCACTACCAACGGGTCGAATTTCTCGACCATTACCTCTGTACATCCGTGAGTCAGACAGTTCATCGTGGCCAGCACTACACCGAAGCAGTGGAACAGCGGCACACAGACACAGAGCTTATCGTCTTGTGTAAAGCCCATGTTCTCACCGGTGAAGTATCCGTCATTGGCGATATTGTAGTGCGTCAGCATCACACCCTTGGGGAATCCTGTAGTACCACTGGTGTACTGCATATTCACCGTGTCATGACAACTCACGTTCTTCTTCATCTCGAGAAGTTCCTCGTCTTCAATGTTCTGTCCCAAGAGCAGCAACTCTGCAGTGTTGTACATACCACGATACTTTTCCATGCCGATGAACACCACGTTCTTCATGTGAGGGAACCTTTCTGAGTTCAGGTGACCACGCTCGCAGTTCTTCAACTCTGGCAGCATCGTATAGGTCATATCCACATAGTTACAATCCCACGTACCATCGGTGATACAAAGGGTATGCATATCGGAGTCCTTACAGAGATACTCCAATTCGTTCTGCTTGTAGTTGGTGTTGACGGTTACCAGTACGGCTCCGATCTTCGCTGTGGCATAGAGGAACGTCAGCCAATCGGGCACGTTCGTGGCCCAGATACCGACATTCGACCCTTTCTTCACGCCAATAGCAATCAAGCCCTTGGCAAGGTTATCGACACGCTCGTTGAACTTACTCCAGGTAAAACGGAGATCACGATCACTGTAGACGATATATTCTTTATCCGGGGTTGTCTCAGCCCAGTATTCGAGCCACTGACCGAGTGTACGCTCAGAGAGCTGATAGCCTGCACTACCAGTCTCGGCAGGGTATGTTCTGTCTGGCAGCGGTCTGCCTGCCATATCTAATTTCACATTCTTCTCCATCTCTTAAAAATCTGTGTAATCTGTGGCTCAGAAGGGGATATAAATCAGTGCGAGAATCTTGGCCGACTTACCGGGAGCGCCATGCAGATGGTGCTTCACGATAGAGTCATAGTAGATACTGTCACCTTCCTTCAGCAAATACTTCTCCTTTCCGTATTCCACTTCCACTTCTCCCTCCATCACATAGATGAACTCTTCACCCTCATGGGCAGAGAGCTTATAGTCGGGCGATGTCTCGGGATTGATGTCGATGATGAACGGCTCCATGTGGCGACCGGCTTTCTGCTGGGCCAGAGGATGGTATTCCATATGCTTACGAGCATCGGTGGCTCCGTTCGAGAAGCTGATGCTGCTATCACGCTCACGGTCCTCAGCTCGGCACACCACAGGTCCCAGAGCATCGTTGTCATCCATAAAGGTGCCTAGTCGCACACCCAGTGCTCTGGCTATCTTGATCAGCGGCCCCAGTGAGGGCAGGTTCTGGTCGTTCTCAATGCTGTTGATCTGCTCTACTGACAGACCTGTACTCTCAGCCACTTCCTCGATACTGAGGTTTTTCGTCTCTCTGAGTCCCTTGATTTTGGAACCGACATAAGTGTTAGTGTTGGACATAAATCTCTATATAAATTAAGTACATTATTCATTTTAGGGCGCAAAATTACAACAAAAAAATGAGACTCGCAAACTTTGAGCCTCATTTTTTAACCTTTTCACTTTTTCACCTCTTTACCTTTTTACCTTTTTGAATACTCACAACCACAATACTGTTGGTTATAGAAGTCAAATTCTTTCAACAACTGATTCCGTCGTTCATAAAGTCCTCCCTTGCGCCAGTTCTGTGCCCAAAAAGTGACACCATCAACGGTCTGTTCTGCCTGATGGCCAGCACGCTCTATCTGCTCCAGACTTTTCCAACGAGAGGAAGCTAGCGTAGTAGTAAAATACTTGATACCGAGCTCTTTGGCTTTCCTTGCAGCAACAGTCAGACGGAGCGTAAAACACAGTTCACAACGTCTTCCACGCTCTGGTTCTCCTTCCAGTCCATAGACGTCCTGACGCCACTGCTCATGGCCGTAGTCGCCATCAATCCAAGTGAGTCCAAGGCTTTTTGCATGACGTTTACTCTCGTTCTTCCGGATCTCGTATTCCTCACGTGGCCAGATATTCGGATTGTAATAGAATATCGTAGGACGTACATCGTGCTGTACCAACCACTCGACGATGGCAGACGAGCATGGAGCACAACAGGCATGCAGCAACACCTCCTTTAATCCTTCTGGAACAATAATCGCCGGTCTCTTCATCAAATCTATTATATTTTGCCTGCAAAGATAATCATTTTTCTCTATTTGAGTGTTAATCTTCCCAAAAATCATGCTCATTCCATTTATATTTCGTATCTTTGTCAAATAATAATTCATTTCAACTAAAAACTTTACACGATGAATCTGAATCTGACAGCCAACATCAAGATGCCTGACCATCAGTTAAGGCGACAGGTCATTGACCTCTGTAACAAGACAGGCAAGCCCCTGTTGAAACTCTCCACCAAGGATTATGTGGACAACGGACTGGGCCACCTCGTCGAGCAATTCGACGGACAAGCAGGCCTGGTGAATATCGAAGTGTTCAACGAACTGCAGCACACCATCACCGGATGGCCTGGCGGTAAGCCTGATGTAGACGACACCACCCGTCCAGAAAGAGCCAAGCCCTACCCCAAGCGTGTGATCGTCTTCTCCCCCCACCCTGACGATGACGTGATCTCTATGGGAGGCACCATCCGACGACTGATGCAACAGAAACACGACGTACACGTGGCCTATGAGACATCTGGCAACATAGCTGTGGCCGATGAGGAGGTACGCCTCTATATGCACTTCATCAATGGCTTCAACCAACTTTTTGCCAATGGCTCCGACGAGGTCATCAAGATCCGCTATCGGGAGATCATGAATTACCTGAAGCAGAAAGAAGACGGAGATTGGGACAATCGCGCCATTCTCACCGTGAAAGGTCTGATACGTCGTGGTGAGGCCCGTAATGCCTGTGGCTATAACCATATCCACAAGGATCATATCCACTTCCTCGACCTGCCCTTCTACGAGAGTGGAAAAATCGAAAAACTCCCCATGTCGGAGCGCGATGTCGAGCCGATCATGCAGTTGCTGGAGGAGATACAGCCACACCAGATCTATGTGGCTGCCGACCTGGCCGATCCGCATGGTACCCATCGAAAGTGTACGGATGCCGTGTTTGCTGCCATCGACGAGGAGAAGAAGGCTGGTGCCGAATGGCTGAAGGACTGTCGTGTGTGGATGTATCGCGGTGCTTGGGCAGAATGGGATGTGGCCGACATCGAGATGTGCGTGCCGATGAGTCCTGAAGAGCTGCGCGAGAAGCGAAACGCCATCCTCCGTCATCAAAGCCAGATGGAAGGTGCTCCCTTCCTCGGAAATGACGACCGCCTGTTCTGGCAGCGCGCCGAGGACAGAAACCGTGATACGGCCAAACGTTACGACGCACTCGGACTGGCCTGTTATGAGGCTATGGAAGCATTTGTGGAATACCATTTTTAAAGGTAAAAAAGTAAGAAAGTAAAAAAGTAAAGATATGATGAGAGCAACTATATTCAATAAGGTTATAGGTATGGCAAAAGGTCTTTTACCCTTTTACCTTTTTACCCTTTTACCTTTCAACACGTTGGCTGGCGAGACAGCAAGCTACGACGTGGTGCCCCTGCCACAGAGCATCGTCATGCAGAAAGGCGAGCCGTTTGTGCTGAATGGAGATGTACAAATCATCGCTGGCGAGGACTTGCAACAGGAAGCCGAGTTCCTGCAAGCGTATCTCAAGGACATCACAGGCATCTCTCTTTCTCTCGCCTCCAAGCGTGAAAAGAAAAAGACATACATCGAACTCGCTGTGTCTCCCAAGGTGAAAGAGGCTGAGGGCTATATCCTTACCGTCAGCCAGAAGGGCGTCTCTATCGTGGGTGGCTCTGCCGCTGGCGTCTTCTATGGCATCCAAACCCTCCGCAAGAGCATTCTCTTTCCTCTTTCCTCTTTCCTCTTTCCTCCAGTCGTCATCACCGACGCTCCTCGCTTTGCCTGGCGAGGCATGCACCTCGACTGTTCGCGTCATTTCTTCTCAACGGACTTCGTGAAGAAATTCATCGACCTGTTGGCACTCCACAATATGAACCGTTTCCACTGGCATCTGACGGATGACCAAGGGTGGCGCATCGAGATCAAAAAGTGGCCAAAGCTGATATCAGTAGGTTCACAGCGCACGGGCACCATCATCGGCACCAACTCCGACATCGACGACGGTATTCCTTATGGTGGTTATTACACCCAAGAAGAGGCACGCGAGATCGTAGCCTACGCCGCAGCCCGCCATATCACCGTCATCCCAGAGATCGATATGCCTGGACACATGCTTGCTGCCCTCGCCAGCTATCCGGAACTGGGTTGCACGGGCGGACCATATCAGGTGGGACACTACTGGGGTGTCTATAAAGATGTGCTCTGCGTCAGCAACGAGCGCGTCTATCAGTTTGTCGAGGATGTACTGACGGAAATCATGGATATTTTCCCCTCTGAGGTTATTCATATCGGCGGCGATGAGACACCCACGGATAAATGGCTCCAGTGTCCCAAGTGTCAGACACTCCAGAAACAGTTACCTGCTCCACAACAAGCCGCTGAGGATTTTGAGCCTTTGACTTCGAAATTGTCGCCCCTTCAGGCTCATTTCACCAAGCGCGTTTTCGAATTCCTCACTTCCAAAGGGCGTCGTGCGCTGGGATGGGACGAGATTCTCGACGGCTCTCCTCAGGATGCGATGATCATGTCTTGGCGAGGAACAGGACCTGGTGCGAAGGCTGCAGAGGCAGGTCACGATGTCGTGATGTCGCCCACTACCTTCTGCTATTTCGACTATCAGCAGGTAGAGGATGTGCTCTTTGAGCCAAGTCGTTGTGGCGGTTTCATCCCCGTCGAGAAGGTTTATTCACTCGATCCTGCTCCAGACAGTCTCTCCACAGCAGCCCGTGAGCATATCCTCGGCGCTCAGGCCAACCTCTGGACAGAATATATGACTAACGAGGCGATGGTCGAATATCAGGCCTTGCCACGTATGTCGGCCCTCTCAGAAGTGCAGTGGACACAACCAGAACGTAAGGACTACGAAGCCTTCAAGGAACGACTGACTCGACTGACAGCGTTCTTCGAGCTCTATCACTACCTGTACGCCAAGCATCTCTGGCCGGACAGGCAAATACCCAACCGTTGGCAGTTCTAAAATAAGAAAGGAAAGAATTACAGTCCGCGAGCTTTCCAGATGCGGTCTTTGGCCGCGTTGATTTCCTGGAACTTCTTCTCTGCAGCCTTGCGCACATCCTCGCCCAAGGCTGCAACCTTATCTGGGTGATGCTCTAAGGCGAGCTTGCGATAAGCCTTCTTTACCTCAGCGTCAGAAGCGTCCGGGCTGACACCCAGCACCTTATAGGCATCCTCGAGGGTATCGCCTTGCAAATGCAACATCGAGTCAACCTCTGAGGCCGACATTCCCAGCCACTGGGCACACTCTTTCAGGGCCGTAATCTCGCTCTGGGGCACACGACCGTCAGCCTGAGCCACCATCACCAGATAGTTCAGCAATTGCAACCGCTGTGAATAGTCCATCTGACGATTGATCTGCAGACAGCACTGCTGCACGGTCTGCTTGAACAGTGTCCACCCCTCACGCTTCTGTTCGTCAAAGAGCTTGTTCAGGATATCATTTCCCTGATTCACAGCATCCTGTCCGAAGTTCTGACGCAGCATCTGGCGCACCATCTCCATCTCAGAGTGCATCGCCTTGCCGTCGGCCTTGATGATATAAGAGGAGAGCACCAACAACGAGAACAGGAAACTGTTTCGCTGTCCCTGCTGTTGTCGCTGACGATAGGCTCGTTGGTATGCCTCGTTGAAGTCCTGATATGAACGCTGTCGGCTATATTCACGCTGAGAACCAGAGCCCCATGTACCAGAATTATCGGGCGTATTCACCCCGTCGAGCATCGAGTCGAACAACGATCCGACAAGATATCCCGCCAGAGCCCCTAACGGTCCTCCGGCCATCCATCCGATGAATCCTCCAATCCATTTTCCTGCTGCCATAACACATTATTATATTATCGGGGGGCAAAGGTACACAAATTCTCCGAAACCGCAAAGCATTTAGGATTAATTCACGAAACCGATCTAATTCTAGAGAAATCAGTTTTAATTTGCAGATCTTGCACTGATCTTCTTGCCATTCTTGTCCCAGACAAAAATCCAACTGCCTTTCCGACTTGTGATGGTGTTGCCCGATACGCCGACAACCTCTCCAACGTCAGAGACATTCATAGCCTTCAGCACTTTGCCTTTGGCGTCGTAGATGCGATAGAACGAGTAGTACTTCGCCACGAAGAAGTCACTGCCCCACCCTTTCAGTTCCCCTACGCTACTACGTGAGAGACCACCAATCTTCTTGCCAGCCTCATCATAAACATAGTACCAGTTCTTTGTCTCTTCGATATACGAAATCTGCTGGCGCTGTGCTTGTACACCGATAGCCAACATTGTCATCAATGCAATCAACCCCTTTCTCATATTTTCGTTCATTATTCCATAAATATCAGTCTGTCTGCCAATTGTAGGAAATAGTCGTTTGACTAACAGCACAAAGTTATTATATTTTGCACAATAATCCAAAAAAATGATGGTTTTCTATACCGCTTTTAACAATAATTCCCAAAGGGATGGCACTTTACAAAGTAAAAGATGCCTTCTAAGGGTGATGGAGATGCCTGTTATACCCCCTAAAGTGCCATTCCTTACTGTCGTACAAGGCATCCCTTAATGTCGTGGAAGGCATCGGAATGACCCTTGGAAGTCATCGTTATAAACGTACCCCCGATTTTGCAAAGTCGAGATGGCAAACCCGAGCAAACGGTCACATAGCTACATCGTAACCATGTGACCACCAGATCATAAGCAAATCGAAATAATTTTACAAAAGCACTTACTTCATAAACTTGTCGAAGAAAGTAGGCACCTTTCTGGAGGTTTGGGCTAAGGAAAGTCATAGTTTCCTTAGCCCAAACTCCGACTTTCCATAGTCCTTTCTTAAAGGCTCAACAGACTATTGATTATCAATAAGTTACGATTTAACGAAAACAAATTGAAAGATCTTTATATATTGAAAGCAATGAATGATTATAGATGTTGCATACTTGTCTTTGCGACCACGCAACTTTCCTTGGTCTACACTTTATCAGATATAACCTCCAATAAATCTTGCTGGATGATGCCGTTGGTGGCGATGACGCTGTTGCCTTGGGTGAAGTCGGGAGAGCCGGAATAGTCGGTGACGGTACCGCCGGCCTCCATCACGATCAGGCTGCCGGCCATGAAATCCCACTGGCCGATATACTGCTCTGCATAGCCGTCGAGGCGTCCTGCAGCGACATAACAAAGAGCCATCGCGGCAGAGCCACACATACGGATGCTGCCAACGTTGCCATAAAAAGCATCAATCAAACGCTTGATCGTCGGCTTATAGGCATCGCTGTTGTAAGGCAGTTGCAGACAAAGCAACGCATCTTGAATCTTCTGACTGCTGACGGAAAGAGGAACTCTCTTAATTCCTATTTCTTCATCTTTAATTTCCAGAAAGGCTCCCCCACCCTTCCAGGCATAGAAGCACTCGTCGGCACAAACCTCATAGACCACTCCGATGAGGATCTCTTTCCCCTGCAACAGCGCAATGCTGACGGCATAGGGTGCATACTGATGGATGAAGTTCGTCGTACCGTCGAGGGGATCGACCACCCACAGCATCTGCTCTGCATCATGACTTGCCAAGCCTTCCTCCGTGATGAAACCCGCCTCAGGCAACAGTTCCTTCAGTGCTGCAACAATCAACTGCTCAGAGCCTTTGTCGACATACGACACATAGTCGTGGGCATGTTTGCGCTCCACACTCTCCAGAGAGAACTTCCTGCGTTCATCCCGAATATAATCACCTGCCCGTCTGGCTATCTCGCAGACGGACAACGTCAGTTTCTCTAAATCCATTTGCTTTTATTTCTTAATCAGCGAAGCAATCCAGAGGATGGCGACTGCACCAATGATGGCTGTGCCAAGCTGACCAAGGATGCCTCCCCAAGTGATGCCCAGCAGATCGAACAACCAGCCGCCAAGGGCTCCGCCGAAGAGACCAAGCACACAGTTCATGATGATGCCATAGCCACCACCTTTCATCAACTTGCCAGCGCAGAAGCCAGCCAAACATCCAAGAAGGAGCGAAATAATAATACCCATACGTTAATGTTTAATTGGTTTGATGGTGCAAAAATAAGCAAAATTATCGGAACAGCAAAGAATATCGCCTAATTTTTTCTATCGGCCAGATACATGCCGAGGAGGATGAGGGCTGAGCCAAGGAGGAACCAGACGGTAATCTGTTCGTGAAGCAGCCACCAGGCGAAGATAATCGTGGTGATGGGGTTGAAATAGACCCAGTTGGTGGCGACGACGGCTCCCAGTTTGCTGATCACCCAGTTCCAAAGGAGGTAACAGAGCATCGAGGCGACGACACCGAGGAAGAGAAGGTTCAGGATGGTGGAGGGTGGAAGGTGGAGAGTAGAGAGAGACATGAAGATGCTGGCTTCGGAGGGCACCAATATAAAATAAGGTATGATGGTGAGGAGGCCGTAGAAGAATACCTTTCGCGTGATAAATAAAGAGGAATAGCCAATACTTGCATCGCCCCGCCCTCGCTCAAGCGCTGCCTTCATCAAGAGAGAATAGACGGCCCAGCAGAGACAGGCTGCGAAGGCCAACATATCACCTAAAGGTGAGAGGTGGAGCACAAAATGGCCGTTAAGTACCACAATGGCCATACCCATACAAGCAATGACAGAACCCAAGGCCTGTACCCTCGAGATATGCTCCGAATGACGATAGACGATGGCTACGAGCAGCATCGCAAAGAGCGGACAGGAGCAGACAATCAGTGAGGTATTGGTGGCGGTGGTATAGAGCATCGCCGCATTCTCTGTCAGGAAATAGAGCGAACCGCCCGTAATGCCAAGAGCCACCATCAGGAGCTCATCACGCCAAGAGGCTGAGAAAAGGCGGAAAGAACGATTCTTCAGACCACCCCTAACCCCTCCTGACTCAGGAGGGGAAGTGATTACACTGAAAGCAAACAGGAGGATGTAAGCGATGATGAAGCGGAGGGTGAAGATTTGTGCAGGCGTCATACCGCTCTGGAGCAGCATCTTCGTAAAGACGAAGGTGCTACCCCAGATGGCCACAGTGACAAAGGCCACCAGATGATACTTCAGATTACCCATGTGCTTCCGTGAGGGCGGCTGTCGGAATCGTCACTTCTTGATTTCTATGTCGCGCTTAACGTTGTTGCGGATCTTCGTCAGATATCCCTTCATACCCTCGGCATCCTTGTTGTCGATGATCTCCAGAAGTTCCTTCAACTCCGTACGGATCTGACTGACCTGATCGTGGGTATAGGGATTGAAGAGGATTTCCTGCAACAGGTAGTCGTCCTCATTCAATACCCCCTTGGCAATACGCATATGGCGTTTGAAAGTGGTACCAGGTGCATCCTGATGCTTCATAACGGCAGCAAACACGAACGTTGAGACAAACGGGATACTCAGTGAATAAGCCACCGTCTTATCGTGTTCCTCGAAAGTGTACTCGTAGATGTTGAGTCCCAACTTCTGATAGAGATCCTTGAAGAAGATGCGTCCCATGTAGTCGCCTTCGCTGATGATGATGGCGTTCTCCTCAGAGAGTTGTTGCAGGTTGGCGAACGTCGGACCGAACATCGGGTGGGTAGAGACGTAGCGCATGCCTGTTGACTCATAAAACTCCTTCAGATCCGTCTTCACACTGGCGATGTCGCTGATGATACACTCCTTGGGAAGATAAGGGATGACCTCGCGGAACACGGGGATAGTATACTTCAGTGTGACGGCGTTGATCAGCAGTTCAGGTTTGAACTCACGGATCTCCTCATAAGAAGTGAAACGCCGACAGTTATAGGTGAAACGCATGCGCTTAGGGTCGCGCTCAAAGACGGCCACCTCATGCTCAAAACTCAGCAGGTCGATGAAGAAACTTCCCATCTTGCCTGCTCCTAATACTAGAATTTTCATTGCATTCAAATTCTTTTGTTTACGGTTTACGGTTTACAGATGATTACTTCTATAGGCAGAGGGGCTTGCTAGGTAATCAACTGTAAACTGTAAACCGTAAACTGTAAACCATAATCACTATTTATTAATAATCTCCATCTGCTGACGGACTGATTCCTCGTGAATATTCTCAAAGACATGGGCCACGAACTCAGGATCCATACCACAGAGTGAACCCTGGGCACCACGCTTGTTCAGAATCTCATTGTAACGGTTGGCCTGCAAGACGGTCATATTATGCTCCTTCTTGTACTGGCCAATCTCACGACATACTTTCATCCGCTTAGCCAACAGTTCCATCAGCTGGTTGTCAAGTTCATCAATCTGTTTACGTAGTTGAGAGATACCCTCCACCATCGTATTCTCATCACGGATGACGAGCAGCGAAAGGATATAGTCGAGCACATCAGGTGTCACCTGCTGCTTCGCATCGCTCCAGGCCTTGTCGGGATCACAGTGGCTCTCAACAATCAGACCATCGAAGCCAAGGTCCATCGCCTGCTGACAGAGTGGTGCAATCAGTTCACGACGACCTCCGATATGCGAGGGGTCGCTAATGATCGGCAACTCAGGGATCCTACGGCGCAACTCGATGGGAATCTGCCACATCGGTGCATTACGGTAGATCTTCTGCTCATAGCTGGAGAAGCCGCGATGGATGGCGCCCAAGCGTTTGATACCAGCTTGATTGATGCGTTCCAAAGCACCAATCCAGAGTTCGATGTCAGGATTCACAGGGTTCTTCACGAATATAGGCACATCGACACCCTTCAGGGCATCGGCTAACAATTGAACAGCGAAGGGATTGGCAGATGTACGGGCACCAATCCACAGGATGTCGATGCCATACTTCAGACACAGTTCTACGTGTTCTGGGGTAGCCACCTCAGTAGCAACGAGCATCTTGGTCTCTTTCTTTACTTGAGCAAGCCATTCGAGGGCAGGTTCTCCATGTCCCTCGAAACCACCCGGCTTCGTACGGGGTTTCCACACACCGGCACGGAAGTTGTGGCAGCCTTTCATGGCCAGTTCACGGGCCGTCGTCATCACTTGTTCCTCGGTCTCAGCAGAGCAAGGGCCTGCAATGACGAAGGGACGTTCATTGTCACTCGGTAAGTTCAGGGGTTCTAATTCCAGTTCCATATTATATTACTTTTTTGATTCTTTCTAATGCTTCTTTGATCTTATCCTCTTTGGCGCAGAGTGAGATGCGGATATAACGCTTTCCGTTGGAGCCGAAGATAAAGCCTGGGGTGATGAAGACACGGGCTTCGTGAAGAACACGCTCTGTCAAGTCTTCGACATCAACATATTGCTCAGGGATTTTACCCCAGAGGAACATGCCCACCTGATTGGGGTCGTAGGTACAGCCTAAGACGTCCATGATCTGCTCTGCATACTTGCGACGGCGGCTGTAGGTCTCGATATTAAACTCACGATGCCAAGCCTCATCGTTCCTATAAGCCTCTGCAGCAGCCAGTTGGATACCACGGAAGGTTCCAGAATCGATATTTGACTTAATCTTCAGTATCCACTGGATAAACTGAGCGTTGGTGGCACACATTCCCACTCGCCAGCCTGGCATGTTATGACTCTTCGACATTGAGTTGAACTCGATACAGCAGTCCTTGGCTCCAGGCACCTGCAGCAGCGACATCGGATGCTCGTTCAAGATGAAAGAGTAAGGATTGTCGTTCACCACCACGATATTGTGGTCTTTGGCGAACTTCACCAAGCGCTCGTAAGTCTCCATGCGGGCATTGCCACCTGTCGGCATGTTAGGATAGTTCGTCCACATCAGTTTCACCTTTGTAAGGTCCATCTGCTCCAATTCATCGAAATCAGGCTGCCAGCCGTTATCTTCACGAAGATTATAGTTCACAATCTTGGCACCCAGGATTTTGCTCAGCGAGGTGTATGTAGGATAACCAGGATTAGGCACCAGCACCTCGTCGCCAGGATTGACGAAAGCCAGCGTCACGTGCAGGATTCCCTCCTTAGAACCAATCAGCGGCTGAATCTCGGTCTTGGGGTCGAGGTCCACATCATACCAGCGCTTATAGAAATCTGCCATCGCCTCACGCAGTTCTGGTATTCCTACTGTGGGCTGATAGCCATGGGCATTGGGTAACTTAGCCACCTCACAGAGTTTTTCGATAGTCTGTGGCGATGGTGGCATATCGGGACTACCGATAGCGAGGCTGATGATGTCCTTGCCCTCGGCATTCAACTGAGCCACTTCCTTCAGTTTGCGGCTAAAGTAGTATTCACTGACGAGCGACAGACGCTCTGCGGGTTCAATTTGTTTGTTTGCCATCTTTATATTCTCCTAATATCTTTAAATCCTTGGTTAATGGAATGATCGCATCGATCGACTGACGATAGCGGGTAAGGTCATCGTACATCACATCGACATAGAACAAGTACTCCCACTCATGTCCGATGATCGGCAATGACTGGATCTTCGTGAGGTTCATCTTATAGAACGAGAGAATCGCCAACACATGAGAGAGCGAACCCTCCTCATGAGGCAGAGAGAAGACGATGCTCGACTTATTGGCCTCCGTCAGCGGACGCAGCATATCGGCCTTATTGGGATTCGACACCACCAAAAAACGGGTGAAGTTGTGCTTATTATCCTCAATATGATCCTCAAGTACTTTCAGGCCGTAGAGTCTGGCAGCCTCTGCATGACAGATAGCCGCCCAACCACGATGCTGCCCCTCGGCAATCATCTTCGCCGAACCAGCTGTATCCTCTGCCTCCACATTCTTCAACTGTGGGTGCTGAGCCAGGAACTGACGGCACTGCATCAATGCCACAGGATGGGAATGGACCTCTGTGATGGTGTCCCAGTCGTCTTCGGGCAGACAACAGATGCTGTGCGTGATGTGCAGTTTGTGCTCACCCACCACCGTTGTGCCTGAGTCGCGTAACAACTCATAGTTGTGGAGCAACGAACCTGCGATGGTATTCTCGATGGCGAGCATGCCGATGGTCGTAGGATCCTGCTTGATATTGGCAAAGACCTGTTCGAAGGTTGAGCAACAAATCAACTGTATCTGTTCTCCCTCGAAATACAGGTGTGCCGCGATATCGTGGAACGACCCAATCAGTCCTTGTATAGCTATTCTCTTCATATCTGTCTTTTACTTTTTTACCTTTTTACCTTTAAATAAAAACTCCGCTTTCACCTTTTCGTGAAGCGGAGCCCTATTTCATTTTGTCATTCTTTCATTCTTTCAATCTTACTTACGGCCATCCGCTTCACAGTTCCCTGCAAAGTAAAAGTAATAACCGTAAAAGTAAGCATTCAACATTGACATATTCCTTTTGTTTTTGTCTTATCGGCTGCAAAAGTACATCATTTCTGCGAAACAAACAAATATTTTGCAAGAAAATTTGCGATTTCGCTTACTTTTTTCCTTTTCGCCTTTCTACATTCTATACAATTCGCCCCATTGCCTGCGGACTTCATCACGATCGACCTCTTCTATCAGGATCTCCGACAATGCCATAATGGTTTCAAAAGGTATCTGTCGGCGAGGATCGTCGCTATGAGCATTGAGGTTGGGCAGGAAAGTACTCATCTCGTGCTTGTAGACCTCTCTCATCCTGTTACCGTCCTTACCGCTGTCTATCGAACAAGAGTAGGTCACGTTGGCCAAACGGTCGCAGAGTTTCACAAACGGGGCATATGGTGTCTCACGGATACCTTTAAAATACTTCTCCCCTGCCCGCTCGGCCCTTGTACGGCCTTTGTCGTTGGTCAGAGCATATACGATCTCTGTTCCCATCAACGCCTGTTCCTCCGTCATCCACTGACGAGCCACCCTCATCACGTCATTATAGGTCAAGCGTGCATCCTCGATGCTGTCGTGATAGAAGCCACCGAAGAACATCGGCAGCACATCCTCTTCACAAGCACAGACCAGATGGCCATAGCAACAGATACCCTCGACGACCATATCAAGATGAAAACCGTAGGGCAACTCGTCGCCATAGGTCTCATTGACACTCTGATGCAACTCATGGGCTGCAAGCCTGATTATCTCTATCTGATTGGCATATTTTTCCTGATATGCCTGAAATTCTTCTTTTGTCATCATCAACAATGCTATTCGGTTGCAAATTTACACAAAAATATTCATTAATCATACAAAGGAGGGGAAAATAAGAAAGTTTTAGTAATCTTTGTGCCCTTTATGGACAAAAATGAGTAACTTTGCGTCCGAAATGGAGAAAAAGACGATTGCAATACTCGGCATGATGTGCGCTGGATGCTCTGCCCGCGTCGAGCAGAAACTGAATGCACTCGACGGCATTGAGGCAGCCGCCGTTAACCTGTCTGCACGAACCGCATTGGTGGAATACGACCCTCAGCGGATATCCCTTGAGCAGATGAAGGACGAACTGGGCAAGATTGGCTACGACATGGTGATTGAAGAAGACCGCAATGTTGAAGCCATTGAGCACCATGCCTATACGTCATTAAGGAATAAAGTTATCATCTCTTGGTTCTTTGCCCTTCTGGTAATGGCCATCTCGATGGGCTGGATCCACATCGGTTCTCGTGATGCAGCAAACCAGACCATGCTCATCATCAGTCTGGCAAACCTGCTCTACTGTGGACGACAGTTCTATGTCACCGCCTGGAAACAACTGATGCACGGCAGTGCGAATATGGACACTCTCGTAGCCCTCTCAACAGGCATTTCTTTCCTTTTCAGTACCTTCAATACGTTCTTCGGCGAACAGGTCTGGGGCACTCGCGGCATAGAATGGCACACATGGTTTGATGCCTCCGTGATGATTATTACCTTCGTCCTGACAGGCCGACTCATCGAGGAACGTGCCAAAAACGGTACAGCCTCAGCCATCCGTGCCCTGATGGGATTACAGCCCAAGACAGCCCATCTTGTGGATAATGGTACCATCACCGAAGCTCCCATCGCTGTGCTCCAACCAGGCGACACCATCGAGGTACGTCCTGGCGAGCGCATCCCTGTCGATGGAACCGTTGTGGGAGAAGGAACGGCTTATGTTGATGAGAGTATGATTACGGGCGAACCCGTTGCCGTTGAAAAGAAAACAGGGAACAAGGTCCTGGCTGGCACCATCGTCAAGCAAGGCACTTTCCGTTTCCGAGCCCAGGAGGTAGGACAAAAGACGATGCTCGCCCATATTATTAAAATGGTACAGGAGGCCCAAGGTTCGAAAGCCCCCGTTCAGCGTATCGTGGATAAAATCGCCCTGATCTTCGTGCCGACAGTCGTTGTCATCAGTCTGTTCACCTTCTGCCTTTGGCTCCTCATCGGAGGTTGGGACGTTCTGCCCCAAGCCATCCTCTCGGCTGTTGCCGTGCTGGTGATCGCTTGTCCGTGTGCCATGGGACTCGCTACGCCCACCGCCCTGATGGTCGGCATCGGCAAGGCTGCAGAGAAAAACATTCTCATCAAAGACGCCACTGCCCTTGAAGAGATCCGCAAGATTGATGCAATGGTCATTGACAAGACTGGCACCCTGACCATCCCCCACGAGACTGGCGAGACGCTGAAGCCCCATGCCCGCGAGGCCATGGAGGCTCTGAAAGCCAATGGCATAGAGGTCTGGATGTGCAGTGGCGACAATGACGATCGGGCCCGCCAGATAGCTGAACAGGCTACTATTCCCCATTACCGTTCTCAGGTGTTGCCACAAGATAAAGAAGACCTCGTCAGACAGTTACAGACCGAAGGCAAGCATGTGGCGATGGTGGGCGACGGCATCAACGACTCCCAGGCCTTGGCTGCTGCCGATGTCAGCATCGCTATGGGCAAAGGTACGGACATCGCCATGGAGGTGGCACAGGTGACACTTATGGGTACTGACCTCCGACGTATCCCTGATGCCATCAGTCTCTCTCATCGCACGGTGGGTATGATTCGACAGAATCTCTTTTGGGCTTTTTTCTACAACATCATCTGTATCCCATTGGCAGCAGGACTGCCATATCTCTTTGGCCAATCTTGGCAGATCACCCCGATGTGGGCCTCAGCACTGATGGCCTGCTCGAGCATCAGCGTCGTCATGAACAGTCTGCGACTCAAACTCATCAGCTAACAACTTAGCAACATGACCAATACCAACGCCTGCCCCCATCCGTTTATCGCCATCATCCCCGTGGTGGTGCTCATCGCTCTCCTGGCCGTTGCCATCTCGCTCTTCGGCAGCTACTCCCTCAGCGGCGGCAGTCAGATAGCCTTGCTCATGGGTATGGCCGTCTGCGTCAGTCTCTCGATGACCATCTACAAGACGCCCTGGCGCACATTTGAGCATCAGATCAAGACCACCCTCGGCGAAGTGAGTATCACTCTGCTCATCTTGCTTTGTGTAGGTATGCTGGCAGGTTCGTGGATGATCAGCGGAATCGTTCCCACCTTAATTTATTATGGCGTGCAGATCATGTCGCCACAGTTCTTCCTCGTATCGTCGTGTATCATCTGCGCGCTGGTGTCATTGCTCTCAGGCAGCTCGTGGACCACCATCGCCACCATTGGTGTCGCTCTGTTGGGTATCAGTCATGCTTTAGGCATCTCTGAGGCCTGGACGGCTGGCGCTATCATCTCTGGTGCCTACTTTGGCGATAAGATGTCTCCCCTGAGCGATACAACCATCCTTGCCTCTTCGGCCACAGGCACAGACCTCTTCGTGCATATCCGCTATATGATGTACACTACGATGCCCACCTTCCTCATCACCATCACAATCTTCTTCATCACAGGACTGGGCAATACGGCAGAAGCGGAACTGCATGTCAGCGATTATACCGAGGGCTTGGCCCACACCTTCAACATTTCCCATTGGACGCTCTTGGTGCCAGTGCTGACAGGTGTACTCATCAGTCGTCGTGTGCCGTCACTCATCGTACTCTTCGCCTCGTCCGTCATGGCAGGCATCGTGGCACTCATTCTCCAACCGCATATCCTCTGTGAGATTGCTGGCGGAGGGGGTGAGACATCGGCTGCCTCACTGACCCGCGGTCTGGCCATCACTTATTTCGGAGCAACAGCCGTCGATACGGGCAACGCCCCACTCAACGAACTGATTTCCACCAGCGGTATGGCTGGCATGCTCAACACTATCTGGCTTATCCTTTGCGCCATGTGCTTTGGTGCCGCAATGGTGGCAAGCCGTATGATTGAGAGCATCACACGGGTTGTCATCCGCTTCATCCGTAACCGCGTCAGTCTTGTGTCGTCAACCGTCGGCACGGGCATCTTCCTCAATATTACCACAGGCGACCAGTTCATCTCCATCGTCCTCAATGCCGATATATATAAAGAGGTGTACAAGCAAGAGGGTTACGAGTCGCGACTGCTGAGCCGTACAACGGAGGATGCGGCCACCGTCACTTCTGTGCTTATCCCGTGGAACACCTGCGGCATGACACAGTCCACTGTGCTGGGGGTTCCCACCCTCACCTATCTCCCCTATTGTTTCTTCAACCTACTATCGCCACTGATGAGCATCCTCATTGCTGCCATCGGCTGGAAGATTAAAAAGATAAACGTATGAAAAAGACTGTATTTATCACAGGGGCCACGAGCGGCATCGGACTCGGCTGCGCCCACAAGTTCGCCGCCAATGGCGACAGACTCATCCTCAACGGCAGAAACGCTGCCAAGTTGGAAACCATCCGTCAGGAACTGGAGGCTGCTGGCACAGAAGTGCTGACACTCGTCTTCGATGTCAGAGACCGCCTTGCTGCCACAAAGGCCATCGAGAACCTGCCCGCAAATTGGCAACAGATTGATGTACTCGTCAACAATGCCGGCCTTGCCCTTGGCCTTGAACCAGAATACGAAGGTGACCTCGACGACTGGGAGACGATGATCGACACGAACATCAAAGGTCTGCTGACGATGACGCGCCTCATAGTGCCAAGTATGGTTGAGCGTAACAGCGGACACATTATTAATATAGGTAGTGTGGCTGGCGACGCTGCTTATGCTGGTGGTAATGTTTACTGCGCCACAAAGGCTGCCGTAAAGGCACTCTCCGACGGACTCCGTATCGACGTGGCCAATACGGCCATACGCGTCACCAATCTGAAGCCAGGACTCGTGGAAACCAATTTCAGCAACATCCGTTTCAAAGGTGATACCGACCGTGCCGACAAACTATACCAAGGCATCAAACCTCTCACTGGTGACGACATCGCCGATGTGGCCGTTTATGCGGCCAATGCACCGGCTCACGTGCAGATTGCCGAAGTGCTCATCTTGGCCACACATCAGGCCAGCGGAAGCGTCATCGTACGCAATTCTTGAGTTATATCACGTATAATGCAACATTATTTAAAAATTATTGTCTTTTTGCTTGCAAGTTTTAAAATTATTTTGTAGATTTGCACCGTCAAATGACTTAATTAATTATTAATCAATTAAAAAAAGGAAAAGTTATGAAGAAATTAATGATGATTGCTGCCCTGATGCTCATGAGCGTCGGCGCATTTGCTCAGGATGGAAAGTTTGCCATTGGTGTAGACTTCAACTATCTCATTGACAAGGATGCAAGTCGTATGGCTCCAGGTGTTAAACTTCAGTATGAGTTCGTTGAGAGCTTCCGCGCTGAGGTTAACTTCAAGTACTATCCTAAGAAGGACTTCGTTTCTTTCTGGAATGCTAATGCAAACATCCAGTATGTCATTCCCGTGACAGATTTGTTCAGAGTGTATCCTCTTGTAACTTTTGGTGTCTTAGGCTCTAGCCCTGAGCATGGTGATGGATCGTCAGCTTTCGTCTTTGGCGGTGGTGCTGGTGCAGAATACTTCCTTACTGAAAACGTCAAACTGTATCTCGACGCTATTTACCAGTATGGTAAGAAAGACGGCTTCAAGGTGGTTAACAATCCCCTCGTTTCACTCGGTATTGCCTACGCATTCTAAACGACATCATTTAATATTCAATAAAAGCCACATCCTCTCGGGTGTGGCTTTCATTTTTTCTCGTCCTTATTCATTGTTACTGGTTTGAACTATCAGATTGATGAGAGCCACCATATCCGCGGCATCCACCCTACTATCCTGATTGACATTCGCCAGATCCACATCGAAGTTCCCCTCAGGAATCTTACCCATGATGTACTCGGCAATAGCCTTCAGATCTTTTTCGTCCACAAAGGTATCGGCATTAACATCACCCAACTTCTTTTCTACCACAGTCAGTATACCATTTACATAATTAATAGAGTAATTCTGAGCCTCAGCATCAGAATCGCTGATGTCGTAAGTACCAGGTTGACTATCCTGAGCAGCCGTTGTGATAATAGTCGGTTTATGAGTCAATACATCCTCCGTCTCCCCATTCTTGAATCCGTCATATGTTACCTCAAGAGAAGGATTGGGGTATCCAACGACACGGGCATAGGATTTTGCCATGATGGTTAGCGGAGCCTTGGTAACAGTCAGCGTGCCATAAAAGAAATCCGCATTATCCTCCGCCATACTGCCCCTTGACATCTTGATAGGATACGTACCGACAGGCGACGTCTCCGTAGCTTCACAAGTCAACTGTGGAGCACCGCTGATACTACCACTTTCTATGGTATAGTCAAAAACAGGATTAGGATCACCGTATTCCCTGGTATAATCACTAGCCCTTAAAACGGGACCCTGTGTCCCTGTCCGATTCACGTAAAACTTGGTGCTGATCATTTTACCTGTAAAGTCGGTATAACTGACCATCACCAAAGACCTTTCGTTGGTGATTGCTGTTAACTTGTTGCCACTTACCTTCAATCCTTCACCAGTACAGGTCACAACGACTTCTTCGGAAACAGGTTCTTTATGACCGTCTTCAAAGAAAACGGTATCAGGAATGACATATGTCTCGTTAGGCTGAAGTGTAATGTCGGCAATCGGTTTGAATTTTGTTGCACTATAGAATTTCCGGAGACCTTCTGGCAACTGATAGTCAGCGTCTTTTTGTGCAGGATAGCCTAATAGTTCCAACATTTTCGTGGCATACCGTTTGCCTAAGATACGATAACCCAACGCGGTAAAATGCAGTTTTTCTCCGGGATCTCCTGCAGCAGGACATCCTGCAGAGCTAACCACATGGGCTATTGGAAGGATCTCAGGCACTTTTGCTATCGTCTTATTGTGCTTATAGCACTGACCACCTTCCGCTTCATCGACAACTTCTCCAACCAGCAAGGGAACCTCATTTGCATCCAGACCAAGATCAAAAATAAGATTATCGTATATAGTTCTAACCCATTCTGCCCATTCCAAAGAATCTCTCAAATTCGCCTCACCCTGATGCATCAAAATGCCCTTAATCACTCCTGACTTTTTCGAAATCTTAGCCATTTCCACAAGTCGTCCGTAAAAGTCGGAGCCATATTTCTTGATTTGTGGGGCTTCTGGCCAATCAATATACGTTGTCCCCGATCCCTTAAAGAATGCCTTGATATTTAAGCCGCCTGCGGCGACAGGCACCACTCCTACACGATAGTCGGATGGCAAGGCTGCTACCATAGAACGTCCAAAGTAGTCGGCTGGACAGAGTGTAGCCCCTCCACTGACAATAGGGGGATAAGCTGTAGACCACTCTCCCATTTTTCGGACTGGGTTTTTATAGGTCGTATCGGTAGCCAATACCAGGAACCGACTATCCACATATTCCATATCTACAGTCTCAGCAGGTGAACCACCACTCATATTCGATTGGCCAAAGCATAAATAGATCTGGAATTTGGGATCTACATCTGCCTTTATCTCAAAGGCAGAAATCATCAAAAGGGAAAGGATAACCAAACGATACTTCATAACTATAATGTATGTAAACGTCTATTTTTGGAATTATATACAGAATCAAGCCTGTCCATTTCCTGTTCTGGCACAAAGAAAGGGGCAAGCGTACTGTCCTGACGGACCAATTGGCGGATGATTCCATTGTAGATGATCTCAGAGCCGTGGAAACCGTCATAGAAGTCATAGTTGTGAACGCCCATATCCGTCAGGTCCGTGAAGTCATAGAGTGAGCAACCTTTATATTTGCTAAAAACAGGATTCAGCATGTCATATAGTTGTGACAAATACCCATATTTACCCGTCTCCTGCATTTGACGGTAGACGTATGGTGCAAAGGGAGGCAGAAAGGCAACCACCTTGATATGGCGCGCTTCACACTGACTCAAGAAATCCTCCAAGGCACAAATCTGCGTGCTGTCGGCTTGATTGCCATATTGAAAACGATTATTACCAACACGGATTCTTTCAAGGGCATCCTTAAAATTGTAGTCTTCCTGCTCCTCTGGTATAATGATCCTGTCACTCGAATTAGGAGATCCGTCAGCGGTGAAACCGTTATCATTACAGATGGCATTAAGGCCGATATGGTCAGAACTGAAGACTTTAATCAGATTGATCTTCCCTTTCACAAGATCCGCATAGAAATCACAAACGAGGCGCCCCAGTTTAAGAATATCCATCTCAAGTTTGTCATCATAGACAGAAGGATCAAAAGGCTGATTTTCATTGAGATATGCCTTATTGAACCACCACTGGTCAAGATTCATAAGGATAAGTTTCGGACTATCATGGAGTTTATGGATAAACAATGGCAATTCCTGAACATTCTGAATAGCTCCACCCGCATTGTAAAAGGTATAGTCCGGACTAACGATAGACCGCCTTACTTGCATGATTCGAGAAGAGCCTAAGGCCAACACTTGTGGGTGCATGACCTGTTCAGTCATGTGGAACTTATAGCTTTTGTCAATGTAACTATATCCCAATTCAAGCAACTGGCCTTGTTTCAATGGACGGATATATGACGAGAACGAGCGGATTTCTCCTGCTCTATACAGACAAATCACACTAAAGCCAATAAGAACAGAGACCAGCAAGAGGAATAATCCAAGCCTGGCCCCAAATCGGCGGATATCGTATCGTTCTTTTGTATTCATCTATATCATCTGTGAAATCTGTGGCTCAGAATTGGAAATAAATAAACTCCTGACGGACATTATAAAACGAGAAATAGAAGATCGTAGCGAAGAGCGTCAAATAGACAGCCCAACGAACTGCCGCAGGACGGAAAAGCCTATTGTCAGAGAACTGAAGCACATGCACCTTGTCACGCTGCAGATACTCCACAACCATCAGCAACAGGAGAGCAATGATCGTATTGACACTTCCCATACGGAGGTGGAAATCACTAAAGGCAGTCAGGAACATTCGCGACACGAAATCCCAAGCCTGAGCGATGTTCTCTGCACGGAAGATAACCCAACCCACAACTGCCAGCATGAAAGTGATAACCACCCTACACATATCTTTAATAGAGGGCAGCCACCGTCCAGCAGCCAAGATGTCCTTATCTTTCGTGTTGATATGCAGCAGTTTATAAAACACAATCAGAGTGCCGTGATACAAACCCCAGCACACGAACGTCCAGTTGGCGCCATGCCACAGACCGCTGACACCAAACACGATGAACGTATTCCGAATCACCTTCCACTGGGCACAACGGCTGCCGCCAAGGGGGATATAGACATAGTCGCGGAACCACGTCATCAGCGAGATATGCCATCGCCGCCAGAACTCTGGAATAGACCTCGACAGGTATGGATAGTTGAAGTTGCTCAGCAGTCGGATACCAAACAGACGGGAACAGCCGATAGCGATATCGCTATAACCTGAGAAATCGCAGTAAATCTGGAAAGTAAACAGAAGCGCCAACACCCACAGGTTGATGCCAGAATAGTCAGCATAAGAGTCCCAAAGCGGGTTCAGATTCGCTGCACAACTGTCGGCAATAACCACTTTCTTAAAGAATCCCCACAGCATCTGCCGACAACCGTCGACAGCCTGCACATAGTCGAAATGGCGGTCACGCTGGAACTGCGGCAACAGGTTCTTGGCCCGTTCGATAGGACCAGCCACCAACTGCGGGAAGAAACTGATGAATGCGAAGAACTCAACGACGTTCCTGGTGACAGGCACGTCTTTCCGATAGACATCAATCGTATAACTAAGTGCCTGGAAGGTGTAGAAGCTGATGCCCACGGGCAGAATCACGTTCAGCGTCACCCAGTCCAACTGGTAATGGAACAGATGCCAGAACAAATGCGCCAGACTATCTGCGAAGAAATTGTAATACTTGAACACGCCTAAGATCAGGAAGTTCAGTATCAGATTCACTGCGCACACCATCCGCCGCCTGCGCCTACTGCCCTCGAAACGCTCTATCAGCACACCGCTATAAAAACTGCATAGCGACGTGAAAGCAATCAAGAACAGGAAACGCCAGTCCCACCAGCCATAGAAGACATAGCTGGCCGTAACGATCAGCAGATTCTGCCATTCGCGCTTCTGGAAGACAAACCAGTAAAGCACAAACACGACTGGCAGAAACACCAGGAACTCTATCGAATTGAAGAGCATGCTACAGTTACTTCACCTTCAGACTCTGGATGATGGCCAGCACGTCAGGATCGGTGGGCTTTACATTGGCGAGGGTAATGGCAATCGCCTTGCCGTTCTCCTCACGGGCAATGATGGTACCCGTCATGTCACCCTCCGTCAGCTCGAAGCCCTTATAGGTCTTGCCGCCGATGGTGATGTCATCGATAGTCTTGGCACCCGACTCATCCTGGACAGCCTGCAAACCTTCCTCAAAGCTCTTGTCACCATCAAGCACATCTACATTGATGATCACACAAGGAATCGACATAATCTGCTCCATGTCGCCCTTGAACACCATGAGGTCTGAATTCTCAACTACACGGTTAGGAGTCGTGTTCCAACCCTCAGGCACACTCACGGTAAAGGTCTTCTGTTCGAAGCTAGTCTTCACCTCAGGCAGGTTCTGAGCAACTACCTCGGTAGCAGCCTCCTTAGTGTCCGCTTCAGCAGCATTGTTACCACTCTTGTTACCACACGATACCATCATGCCGATAGCAACAGCCAAGATAGCGATTGAGAAAATGGTCTTCTTCATTGTCTTTAATATTTTTTAATGTATTTGCGATCTTTTCAGTTTTAAAGTGCAAAGGTACTAAAAAACCCCAACAACACCAAATAATGGCACTTATTTTTTCACCCATGGCAACAACTTTCTACCGATAAAGACAAATATTTGCCAAAGTATTTGCTTTTTTGAAGGATTTGTATTATATTTGCAAACAAAAGAGGAACTGACAATGATGACAACAAAGAAGAAGAGCTTTTTATTTGTTTTGTGTTTGTTGCTGCCAATATGCCTGTATGCAGGTTCGGGGGATGCCAATGGCGACGGCAAGGTGGACTCCGCAGACATCAAAATCATCATAAGTTATATCATGGGAGAACAACCAGATAATTTCAACAGTAATGAGGCCGACGTAAATGGCGATGGCGTTGTAAACATAGCCGATGTGGTGAAGATCATTCATTCACAAACTGATAAGAAAGACATAACCTGTAAACTCCATCTGGAGATCACCATGCCTCAGGCAGGAGATTACAAGGCTTTCATCCTGGAGACGGATGTCAGACTGAATTCACAAACCGAGTCTGCCATACAGGTCTTGCCCCTTAATGGAGTGCAATTATCTGACGACAACCAAATATTGGATGTCTGTATAGACATACAGCCAGTAGATCTGACAGCCCACACACTGAAGGTCAGAGTTTATGATGCCGAAGGTAATGTGTTTCCTGTAAATGAGAATCTGGGTGGACGGGACTTTACGGCAGGTAAAACCTTTGAGTTTTCATTATCAGCAGAGGCAGCGGAATGTTCCGGGCTGCCCCTTGTGTTTGTCAATAACGCTGACAGGGAACCTATAGTCAGCAAGGAAGTCTGGCTGGAAGGCACATCCTATACCATTGTGTATTCAAACGGTAGCGTGCTTGATACTCCAGGAAAAATCAAAGGACGCGGAAACTCAACATGGAAGTACGACAAGAAACCCTATGCTGTAAAATTTGAGAAGAAGCAGAAACCATTTGGTTTTCCTGCCAACAAAAGTTGGGTATTGTTAGCCGAGAGCTGCGACCCCTCCCTGTTGCGTACCGCATACATGTGTGCCATCTCCAAAGCTGCCGGCATTGAATGGACCGTCAACTATCAGTATGTCAACCTATTCCTCAATGGCGAATACATGGGTGTCTACGTTTTCACCGACAAGGTAGAGAAATCTGAAAATCGTATCAATATTGATAAAGACGGTTTCATCATAGAGGATGACAGTAACAAAGAAGATCATCTGTACTTTGTCACATACCAAGGACTAGGAAGGCCGTATACGTTTAAATATCCCGATGAGGATAAAGACATTATCAAAGGAGATGACAACTATCTCTTCATTGAGTCATTTATGAATCAACTGGAAAGCAGCCTGAAGGTCTTGCCTGAGAACCATGAAGACACCCAGTATCTGGATTATCTCGACGTTGTCAGTTTCGCCAGATTCCATATAGCCAACGAAGTCTTTATGAACTTCGACCCCAATCTTTTTTACGTACTCCCATCTCGCCAGTCCAAACTGAAGATGATGCCTCTGTGGGATTCTGAATGGAGCATGGGATCATGGATTACTATATGGCCTGGCAACCCCTACCCGATAGAGACGAATCCTTATTGGGAGAATTTTTACTTTTTCAAATACCTGATGAAGTCACCAGCGTTCAGAGATGCTGTCAGGACGGAATGGGACCACTTTTGTACAAAAGTACAGCAAGTAAGAGATGAAGTGGAGTCCGTTCGGCAGTTGATAGCTAAGGCCCAGGCTGCAAACCACAAAAAATGGCCATCAACAGGACGGCCAATGAACTATAAGGTTCTGTCATGGGAGGAAGAGGTCGAGAGAGTCAACACCTTCTTTGAAGACAGAATCGTCTGGATGGACAACCGAATTAGAAACGTCTGGAAATAAGTCAAGTCGAAAATAGTCCGAGATGAGACAGAATGGGTATGATATTTTACAATCAAATCGTGTATAACCCTTTTTGTGCAATATCCACCAATTCCCTTTGTACAGCAAGCATCATAAAGTCCTCTTCAATACCAGACTCAGTCTCTTTTATCTTCTTTCCACCAATCAGACTTTCTCCATTTATGGAAATGAAGATACCTGCATGGGACAAGATACCAGTCTGAGAACAATCCTTGACATCATACATAACGCCTTTCAATTGAATATGCCGGATTTCACCTACATTCATCTCAGCAAAACCATATAGCTTTCTATTTTTGCGCTGAGGGATCTGCTTGATATCCTCAACCCAAGACTGCACAGACATTCGCATCACAGAAAGATAGTCTTCAGAAATTGATGACCGCAGCCGAAAAGCTTCAGGCAGGATCTCCCCATCTTTGATCATTTTCGGAGAGAATATAGCTCTAGCCACATTCTCTGCATCAGGGATAATCACCACACTCATATACGTTTCATTGTATCGAGAACCGACTTCGGAGAGAATTTCAGATTGTTTTCCCCTTTCACTTCTCCATTAAGAACAACATAATACGAATAGCCTCGTGTTCCAATATTAATCCCTGACTTCCTTTCCTTGTTCTGGAGAAGAATCGTACCGTTAGCTGATGGGAAAAACGTCCACCCTTGTAAATCACTATCCCTACTTTTTTGAAGAACAGCCTTGAAGTTTTTAACCACTTGTCGGCTGAGCGGCAATGCATCTTCACCATCCCAGCCTTTCTCATACTCCTGAAAATCAGACAGCCGCTCTAGCATCTCTGTATAGATCTGCCCCCTTACATTTGATGCACTATTCGACTTGGTCAACTTTTTGATAAAGTCGAGCGTCTTCTGGAGATAGCCTTCGTTGTCAGAGATATAACTTAACTCTCGAAGCAGTTGGGCGTTTAGTTCTACTACGGTCATATCCTTTTCAATTAATTGGTGCAAAGTTATAACAATTTTGGCAAACTGCAAAACTTTTGTCGAATAAGTTTTTCTGTATGACTTGTTTCTTGCTGAGACTAGGAGAGAGTACGCTTGAAAGTGGGAGAAAGTATGCTTTAAACAGGGAGAAACTGCCGTGTAACGACGTACCGACCCTTGGCTCGGCATATGTCGACCCCGGGGTCGGTATATGAAGAGCCAAGGGTCTTTATATGCAGACCTAAGGGTCGGCACCTATTTTTCAATCTAAGTGGTCAGCTGTTCCAACAAACATTGGCATCCTTCGAGGACATCGCGCCAGGTGGCTTCGAAATCGCCTGTGTACCAAGGGTCAGCCACTTCGCCGATTCTATTAGTAAAGTCCAACAGCTCATGGATTTTCTGCTCAGGGTCGCCACCACAGATACGATTCATATTCCGAATATTGGCAGCATCCATTCCTATGAGCAAATCGAAACGGTCATAGTCGCGACGAGTCATCTGACGCGCTGTCTTACCCTTGCAACCTATGCCGTGCTCAGCCAGTTTGCGCTTGGCTGGGGGATACACCTCGTTGCCGATCTCCTCTGTCGAGGTGGCTGCCGACTCGATGTAGAAGTCATTCTCACGTCTGGCTTTCCTAACCAGATCCTTCATCACGAACTCTGCCATCGGACTGCGGCAGATGTTACCGTGACAAACAAATAATATCCGTTTCATCTCTTTCTCTTCTTTGCGACTGCAAAGGTAAGAAAAAATATCCAAAAACAATGCGATAAGTTCGTATAATGCATCAATAGGGCATTGATATTCATCATAAAAGGCAACCGTCTATGTACAAAATGCATAATAATACTTGTGAACCTGAAAAAATATTCGTACCTTTGCACAGTAATCCAAAGAGGATCGTATTTTTATAACTAAAAGAAAGGAAAAAGAATTATGAAGAAGATTTTAATGATTGCCGCTATGATGGTGGCTACAGTCGCTGCAAAAGCACAGTTTGAGCCGGGTACTTTCTCGCTCCAGCCGAAGATCGGTTCTACACTCAGCAAGGTAAGCAATATGCCAAGATTTGGCGAAGGCCAATACTCGTTAGACAGGTCTCTCTATCCAGGTTTCGTCATCGGTGGTGAGGCCGAGTATCAGCTGACAAAGGCCTTCAGTCTCGCTGCCGGCCTGAATTTCGCCATGCAGGGATGCCAGTGGGAAGACACTGATTTCAAAATCGACGGCAAGAAGGTGGAGGTTGAAGACACGAAGCTTGAACTGGGTTACATTACCCTGCCTATCGTTGCCAACATCTACCTCTTCAAGGGCTTTGCCATCAAGGGTGGTGTGCAGCTGGGCTATCTGGTAAGCGCCAATTTCAAGAACACGCAGAAAATGGATGGCCAAAAGACTTCTCTTGACAGAGACATCAAAGACAACTGCAACAAATTTGACATTTCAATCCCCGTGGGTGTATCTTACCAGGTTCCCACCATTCCCATCTACATCGACGGCCGTTTCAATATCGGTCTGAGCGACATCGTGAAGAAGGAATATATGGATGCTGGCGATAAGAACTGCAAGAATCAGGTATTCCAGCTGACCGTTGGTTACAAGTTCGCACTCTAATATTCTTAGAGCAATAACATAGAAAAGAGGCTGTTTTGATACAGCCTCTTTCTTTTTATCTGTCCAAAGATAACTTTGCTTATTCGTCAGGCAGGAAGAGCGGATCTTCCGGCATCACCATAATAGGCTCTGTCTCAGCAGCCTGAAGGATATTCTCTGGCACATATTTCTTGTTGACCACGAGGCGGAACATGAACTCACGGAACCAACGGTCTGTCATAATCAGACAACCCTGCTGCCCCCATAAAGCGCCCCAAGAGTTCTCTACCTTCCACTTCTTGACCTTGCCCTTCTCATCGAGATCGACAGCCGTAAGTGTCATTGCATGAGTAGAACCGCTGTCGAAGGTGGAGATGCGCTGGGCCTTGTCCATGCCGAAAGTCGTGCCGAAGAGTGAGGCATAGTCGAAATTCTCGGTATCGGCATAGCCACGCTTGCGATCGAGGAACTTGCCCACGTCATACGAGCTGTAGAGCTTCCGGCCGTCCTTGAGCGAGGCGATGGCCATCTGCTCGATGTCTTCCATCGGCAGGTTGACGTATTTCCAGTTGTGGCCGTCGTAGGTGTGACGATCGTACTCCACCTCATAAGTCTTATAATAAGGTCGACGGGGATCGTTCATCGCCATGATGAATGTGCCGTTGATAGGTCCGCCTACCACTTCCTGACAGAAAGACTTTGGCGTATAGGTTTTGGCTGGGCCAACAGCCTTGCCGCTCTTGTCCTTGAAGGAATAGGTGAACTGCTGAGGAGGTTCGCCGATAGTCATCACAAGCATCTTGTAGATCTGGCTGAGCATACGAGTCTTGGCCTTGTCGATGGATGCTTGCTTACGATCTTTCTGAGCCATATCGCGCAGCTGCAGACCATATTCGCGCAGTTTTGAGGAGATGAGTGCACGGGCCTTCGAGGTATTGTCGCTCGTAAAAGTCTCAGGCATCACTTCTGCTGGCACAAGTCCGTATTTGTCGGCTAAGTCAGCCACACCGCAGAACGTGCCACCATCGCCGATGGGTGACTTGAAAAAGAACTGTACACGAGGATCGTCGATAGGTTGTTTGCCCGTATCGACACAACCTTGCAACATCAGGTTCGCCTTCTCAAGCTGATCCCAGAAGAAGAGGTAGGCCTGCGAGAACTCAATCTGCAAGGAATCGCGCTGCTTGGTGTAATTAGCGCGCAAAACATTCATTCCGCTGAACATCCAGCAGCGACCTGAAGATTTCTGATCCGTAATCGACTGCTTAGGAGTCTCGATACTGAAATAGGTGTCGAGGGCGCCTGCATTCTGATGGTTCGTGGCCAAGGCGTCGATGCTGTTGGCAGCAACAGCATTGACCAGCGCACGATTGACTGGCTCGGCCTTCTGTTCTTTCTGGATATCACGCAACATCTCACTGGAGATACCTCCAGACTTCGTTTGTGCATTGGCAATCGTCAGACTGGCGACACCAAGCACACAGATAATCGTCTTTCTCATTTTTGTGTATTCGCTATTCGTTATTTCTTTTTCGACGAGATGTGAAGAGTCTTCGTTGCTGTGTTCGACTGCTTAGCTGCTGCAGGCGCTGAGGTCGCGGTGGTAGTGCCACCTTTCTTATAATACTTCAAAGCCTCAGGCATCCAACCCTGAATCTGACGGATACGCGTCTCATCGGAGGGGTGATCGCTCAGGAACTCAGAGGGTTTGTTTTTGCTGTTGGCTGCCATCCGCTGCCAGAAAGTGATGGCCGTCTGAGGATCATAGCCTGCCAAAGCAGCAAAGATCAGACCCATGTGGTCGGCCTCGCTCTCATGGTTGCGCGAGTAACTTAAGTTCTTGAAATTGAAGCCGTTAGCGACAACGGCACTAATCAGCGAAGAGGTGTTCGTGCCCATACCAAGCATACCAGCTACAGCTGCACCAATCTGGAGTCCTTGCTGCTGTTTCATCTGCGTACTCATCTGCTCTGCAGAATGACGAGCTACAGCGTGGGCGATCTCATGTCCCAACACGATGGCCAACGATGACTCATCCTGTGTAACGGGCAGGATGCCCTCATAGACCACAATCAGTCCGCCAGGCATACACCAGGCGTTCACCTGCTTGTCCTGAACCAGATTGAATGTCCATCTGAAGTTGGCAATCTCGTTTGCCAGACCGTTGGCATTCATGTAATTGGTAACAGCGTTGGCAAGGTTCTGCCCCACCCGCTTCACCATCGCGGTGTTGGCAGCATTGGTCGACAACTTAGCTGTCTTCATAAACTCCTGATACTGTTGGGTGGCCAAGCTTAATACCTGACCATCTTCAACCATCAGACTCTGGGTGCGTCCCGTGATGGGTACAGTGTGTGAAGTGCCACAACTGGCAAGCACAACTGCCACCATCAAAAGAAGATAAACTTTCAGATTTCTCATATTGCTACTTTAATTTAGGTTTCTGAGTGCAAAGTAACAAAAAAAAAACGAAACATACAAATTTTAAACACAAAAAGAGAGGCATCCCTCTCGGAATACCTCTCCAAAACTACTAAAAACTTAAAATCACTCTTTCTTTTTACTTGTTCAGACCACGATTGTTGATGGTGATGTTGAGCAAGCGAAGGTAAGTACGCATCTGATCGTCGTTCAGGACATAGCGCATCCACTTCACATCGTTGTCGATGGCGCGGTCTAACATAGCCTTACGATCATTCTTGCCATACTCTGCTGCGAATCTCAGCTCCGAAGCAAACGTGTGGTGAATGTCTGCTACTGCCTCCTTCTGGTCGTCTGCCAGATTCAGAGCCTTGGAGAGCTTGTTCATATTGATATTCAACTCATAAGCCTCCATGTTCTCTACATTGGCTACGTTTTCACCTTCTGCAAATGCTGTTGTCATACTCAGCATAGCTACCATTGTCAAAATCATCTTTTTCATCTTTTTACCCTTTCTTTTCTTTACTCGGGGCTTATTGTTATCCTGATGCCCCTACTGTTAATAATGTTTTCCTTTTTGAGCCCTTTCGGCTTACGCCGCTTTCCCGTTTAACGGGCAATGCTCAAATATCCTAAATGTCTTTTGACGGTGCAAAGGTACGGCGATATTTTGAACTACGCAAGCGTTTACGTTAAATTGTGTGCGATAACAGCCCTTTTGTTGATGCATGTCAAATAATGGGCCAAATAAGGAAAAATTCATATTTTTAGTGTAAACCGACACGTATTTCAGGGAAAATGCGTACCTTTGCAGCGCTATTATATAAATGCTATTATATAAATAAGGTATAAGAATGGATAAACCACAGAACAGATTCCTCTCAGTGACATATGAACTGTACACTGTAACCAACGGAGAACAGTCGTTGGAGGAACAGACGGGCACAGACCGTCCCTTTGAGTTCATTACAGGCTACGGTATTGCCCTTGACGCTTTTGAGAAAAACCTCATCAAGCAGGAGAAAGGAACAGAATTTGACTTCACCCTGCAACCCAGCGAAGCTTTTGGGGAGTTTATCCCTGAAGGCGTCCACAAACTGGAGCGCGACATATTCACTATCAATGGAAAGTTCGACAACGAGCATATCTTTGAGGGAGCCATCATCACCATGAACGATGCAGAAGACCATCAGTTCATGGCTAAGGTGGTAAAGATCGAAGACGACGGTGTCACCATCGACACCAACCACCCTCTGGCAGGCAAGGCCCTAAACTTCAAGGGACAGGTGATCGAGAACAGGGAGGCTACCGAAGAGGAAATCCAGAAACTCATCAAGATGCTGACTGGCGGCTGTCAGGGCTGTGGACATCATGGCGGCAACTGTGGTGAGGACTGTGGCGAAGGCTGTGGACACTGCCATTGATAGTTTACAGTTTACAGTTTACGGTTTACAGATGAATACATTTGGAAACATATTCAGACTGACTACCTTCGGCGAGAGCCATGGTGAGGCCATCGGAGGTGTTGTCGACGGCATGCCACCAGGTGTGGACATCGACCTGGCGTTCATCCAACAGGAACTGAATCGTCGCCGACCAGGACAGAGTACCATCACCACGTCGCGACAGGAAGCTGACCAGGTAGAACTGCTCAGTGGTGTCTTTGAAGGCAAATCGACAGGCTGTCCCATTGGATTCATCGTCAGGAACCAGAACCAGCATTCGCAGGACTACGAGAACCTGCGCAGTCTGTTCCGTCCCTCCCATGCCGACTACACCTATTATAATAAATATGGTATCCGCGACCATCGCGGCGGTGGCCGTTCCTCAGCCCGTATCACCATCAGCCGCTGCGTGGGTGGTGCCTTGGCTAAGCTGGTACTCCAACAGAAAGGCATCAGCGTACAAGCCTACACCTCGCAAGTGGGCAACATCGCCCTCGATCGTGACTATAGCCGCTACGATCTCTCTTTGACGGAAACAAACGCCGTTCGCTGTCCGGATCCAGAGAAAGCCACAGAGATGGAGGCGTTGATAGAACGCATAAAGGGGGAGGGAGACACAATCGGCGGCATCATTACCTGCGTCATTAAGGGTTGTCCAGCTGGACTGGGTGAACCTGAGTTTGGCAAGCTCCATGCAGCCTTAGGCGCTGCGATGCTGAGCATCAATGCTGTCAAAGGCTTCGAATACGGTGAGGGTTTCGACGGTGTAACAGCCAGAGGATCAGAGCAAAACGACGTCTTTCGCTCAATGGACGGTTGTGCCACAACCGTCACCAACCATAGCGGCGGCATCCAGGGAGGCATCTCCAACGGACAAGACATTTATTTCCGTGTGGCCTTTAAACCCGTGGCAACGATCCTGCAGGAACAGGAGACAATTGATATCGAGGGTAACCCCACAGTTTTTACCGCTCACGGACGTCATGATCCTTGTGTGTTGCCAAGAGCAGTACCTGTAGTCGAAGCAATGGCTGCAATGACAGTTTTGGACTATTTTTTACTGAGAAACTCGGCTATTTTATAGAATAGAGCAACTTTAATGCAAAAAAATGCTAAAGAATGATTGAATATTCGGAAACTTTCCGTATATTTGCACTTGCATTCTTGGGTTTGTGAAAATCCGGAAATGCTTTAGTTAAGTCTAGTTTAGTTTTTGTGTTGGTTGAGGGCTGCCGATTGGCAGCCCCCATTTTAATAATGTCTCCCCTCGAAGAGTTTTATATTTAGATGACTCCTATAATCTCCTGCACAGATTGGCAGCCGTGGGCATCGAGCCAGTCGTTGATACCGTCGCGAACCTTAATAGATATAGCAGGATCAAGGAAATTGGCTGTACCTATCTCTATAGCCGTAGCACCAGCCATGAGGAACTCAATGGTATCCTTTGCAGAACTGATGCCTCCTAAGCCAATAACAGGAATCTTAACGGCCTTTGCTACCTGCCACACCATTCTCAAAGCGACAGGTTTCACGGCAGGACCGCTCAGTCCACCTGTATTGATACTCAGCAGAGTCTTACGCTTCTCAATATCGATAGCCATACCCATCAGGGTGTTGATCAGCGATACGCTATCGGCTCCTTCAGCCTCAACAGAACGGGCTATCTCCGCGATGTCCGTCACATTGGGTGAGAGCTTGACTATCAGCGTCTTATGATATGCCTTCCTGACAGCTTTCACCACACTCGAGGCTCCAGCACAAGTGACGCCAAAGGCCATACCTCCGTCCTTCACGTTCGGACAAGAAATATTCAACTCGATCGCAGGAATCTGCTCCAACGCATCGATACGGGCAGCACACTCGGCATAATCTTCAGGCGAAGAACCACTGACATTGACAATCATATTCGTATCAATATCCTTAATCTGCGGATAGATATGTTCGCAGAAATAGTCCACCCCCTTGTTCTGCAGGCCCACACAGTTGAGCATGCCGCTGGCCGTCTCAGCCATACGGGGGTAGTCGTTGCCTTCACGGGGTTTGAGCGTTGTACCTTTCACGATAATGCCTCCAATACCATCGAGTGGCATCAGGTCGGCAAACTCCAGACCGTAGCCAAAGGTGCCAGAGGCCGTCATCACAGGATTCTTCAGCGCCAGATCCTTTATCTTTACACTTAAATCAGCCATCTCTTAATTCTCAATTATTAATTCTTAATTATGTCCATAGCAGTCTTTGGACATTAAACACAGGCCCGTCCTTACAAACACACAGATTACCTTCCGTCGTCTTCTCCACACAACAGAGACAGGCACCCAATCCACAGGCCATCAGGTTCTCCAGCGAAGCCTCGCAGTCAATGTTGTTCTCTCTGGCCAGACGCGCCACCGCCTTCATCATCGGCGTAGGGCCACAGGTGGAAATACGGTCGAACCGCTCCTCTTGGAGGATGCTGTGATTGGTCACAAAGGCCTTTTCGCCCTCGCTACCATCCTCTGTGGTAACGAATACACGCCCGTACCTTTTAAATATGTCTATCAGCAGAAGATCCTTCGCTGTACGAGCACCAAGCAGAAAGGTAGGTTCGATGCCCTTGCTTTTCATCTCAGCCCCCATATAGAGCATGGGAGCCACACCTACTCCACCGCCAACGAGCAAGACACGCTCATTGGGTTTAGCTGGCGTAAAGCCATTACCAAGCGGCAATAGACAATTCAACAGATCGCCAGCCTTCAACTCTGCCAACTTGCGAGTTCCCTCACCAATAGTTGCCACCAGCAGCCACAGCTCATTCTGCCCTCTATCCACAAAGTTGATGGAAATGGGCCGACGCAGGAAGGTATTAGGCGAACCATCCACCCGCACCTCGACAAATTGTCCAGGCACCATCTCTGGCAGCGGCTTCTCATCGGTCAACTTCAACAAAACATAACGCTCGTGAATACGCTCCACCGAACAGACCTTTAGGTCAAGAATATATTTCTTCATTTGACATATTACTTAATCGGCTGCAAAGATAGTAAAAAATCTGCTGAAAGCCGAAAGCGATGAAGATTTATTTCTTTTCTGGAATGAAAGTCTCCCAAGTCTGGTCGTCGTAAAAGACACGGATCTCTTTAACGCGACGTTGTGGTTTGTCAACAACTTTTACTTCCATTCTTTGCATTTCAGAAGGTGTACTTTTTACACTATTGAAAGAATAAGGTGCCTGGACAGTCTGTTGAGGGGTAGGAGACTGAGGTTGGTCGAAATCGAGCATCGGATTTTGAACGATCGGCGATCCATTCGACCCTCCTTCAGCAGCTGGATAGGAGCCGTCAGCAGGGGTAGAGGAGGTAATATACATATCCCCTGAACCAAACATCAGCCAATCGGTACTGATGTTAGGAATTTTCTTTTTGATGGCCTCGACCACACTCAGGGTGGGGCGGGTACGTTCGTTATAGATACTGCTAAGGGTGGCAGGTGCCAGACCGATGAAGTCAGCGAACACCTGTTGAGTCATGTGTTGAGACTCCATAATTTGCCTAATTCTATCCTTCATTTTTCTTATTGATGACTATTAGAGGGCATTTAGCCGGTTATTTCATTCAGTTTACAAAGGTAAAGCAAAATTTTGAATTATACAAGAAAAGATGAAAGAATTTAGAATTTTAAACTTTTGATTTGCAGTTTTAGATTTTCAAATTTAATATTGGCACATACCTAAATTTGACTTTATAATCACAAATCCGAATTTACATCAACAAATCATTACAAAGTTATTATAGAACAATAACAATCTAAATAACTGGCTATAAATAAGGTATTTGTGATAGATTTACAAAATTATGGCATATATGCACCTTTAGGATGACTATAGATGTGGTATTTTTAAAGGCTTTTAGTATAATTAAGTATAACTTGCTGACTTTAAGATAGTTAAAAACTTGCAGATGATAGTGTATAATTATAACTATGAATTGTCAAATCCGATTATTTATATTTGCTTATTTAAATATTAAACTTTGAAAATCAGTAAACAATTCCGAATTTGCGTTTTAATTTGCGAATTTACCTCCTATTTGGTTTATATTTTGAGAACTAAATACAGAATCTCGAATCTTAAAGAACGTGAAAGGCAAATTTTAAAGGACGCAATTTTCTGTTTTTCGTCATTTCTCGCGATTCCTGAGCAACGGGAGGGAAAGGCTGAAAATACGCGAGTTTTGAGGGGTCAGAAATCTCTCTAAACCCTTGATTTTATTGGGATTTAGGCCTAAAAAAAGCACTCGTGAAAAGTGCATTTTTAGGAAATTCTAGAGTAAAAAAGGGACGGAATTAGTGCAAAATGTAAAAGATCAGTTCCTTCATAAGCTCTCCTGGAGGGGTGTTTGGGTTGTCCAAACCCTTACTTTTGGCATCAATTTCACGTATCTTGGAAATAATCTGCATTACTTTCATTCCAGTGTAATTTCGCATGCCAGTCATGTAGTCTTTGGCAGCCCACGGAGATCTCATTTCGAGCCAGTCTGCAACCGCTTCCTGACTCTTCGGATTGGGCGAATAATATGAGATCATCAGATTCTGGAAGTAATTAAAGAGCAACGGGAGAAAAGAGTATATACTACCAGCCTTTGGATTTTCGTCAAAATATTTGATGATCTGATTAGCCTTGAACACATTTCGGTTTACAATGGCATCACGAAGTTCAAAACCATTGAACTCCTTACTCACTCCAATCTGATCCTCGACAACCTGAGGCGTCACTCTCCTATCCTGCTCCGGCAACGAAAGAATCACCTTGTCGAGTTCACCAGTCAAACGACTCAGGTCAGCGCCGATGTTATCGGCAATCATCTGCGTGGATTTAGGATCGATACTCACCTGACGAGAAGAAAGATAGTTCTCAATAAACCCAGGCAAATCCCTATCGCGCAGCTTTTTGCTCTCAAAAAGTACACCAGCCGACTGAATGGTCCTCACATATTCCTTTTTACGACCGTCTATAGTCCCATTTTTGTGGCAAATTACCAGAATTGTCGACGGCATTGGCTGCTTGAAATAACGCTCCAGAGCCTCTGTATTCTTCACATTTTGCGCCTCTTTGACGATGATGACCTGTCGCTCCGCCATCATCGGATAACGGCGCGCAGCATCGGCTATCTGCGAGGCATTTACATCGGAACCAAAGAGGATGGTCTGGTTGAAATCACGCTCCTCAGGCTGCAAGGCATGCTCGGCAATATAGTCTGCTATCTGGTCGATATAATAGGGTTCATCACCCATCAAATAGTAGACAGGAGCGAACTTCCGAGCCATCAAATCGGCCATAATACTGTCGAAACTTACATTTTTTGCCTCAGCCATTACGTTATTTCGATTATTATTTGTACTTTTGCGGGGACAAAGTTACAAAAATGTTTCGATTAAACCTACCTCCATACCCCATAAAAATTAAAGAGAAGGGTGAAAAACGTCAGATTTTCGACTTCCTACGTAGAAAATGGGTGGCGTTGACGCCTGAAGAGTGGGTGCGTCAGCATTTCACCCACTACCTCACAGAGCAGAAAAGCTATCCTAAGACTTTGCTCGCCAACGAGGTAGAACTGCGTATCGGCGAGAAACGGCTGCGCTGCGACACCTTATTATATAATAAAGAGCTGCGGCCACGAATGATTATCGAATACAAAGCCCCTAACATACAAATACAGCAGAAGACCTTCGACCAGATATCGGTCTACAATCTTCTGCTGAAAGTGGATTACCTCGTCGTCAGCAACGGCCTCCATCACTACTGCTGCAAGATGGACTACGAGCACCAGTCTTACCAGTTCCTGGAGGATATCCCCAACTACGAAAGCATTTGACAAACGGATTACTCCATATCGTCAGCGTCAGTCACCTTCTTTGACGAAGCCGACTTACGGATAGAGCGCTTGCGTGGCTTCTTCTCCTCACCCGTTAACTTATCGATTTTCACGCCTGCCAGTTCGGGATCGATCATAATACGACCACAATACTCACAGACGATGATCTTCTTGTGCATCTTGATATCGAGCTGACGCTGGGGCGGAATCTTGTTAAAGCAACCACCGCAGGCATCACGCTGCACATAGACGATACCCAGACCATTACGGGCATTCTTACGGATACGCTTAAATGATGTGAGCAGACGGTTCTCGATTTTCGATTCGAGATCCTTCACCTTCTCCTTCAGCTTTTCTTCCTCAGCGCGAGTTTCGGTCATAATCTCCTCCAGCTCGCCCTTCTTCACCTCAAGATCGCCCTGACGCTCAGCAATCAGAGCCTCGCTGTCAGCCAGTTCATCACGCTTTTCAGCGATACGGTTGTTAGCCTCGCGGATCTTCTTGTTGCAGAGTTCGATCTCCAATGTCTGGAACTCGATCTCCTTGCTCAGCATATCATACTCGCGGTTGTTCTTTACCTCGTTCAGTTGGGCCTGATAGCGCTCCACACTGGCCTTGGCGTCATTAATCTCACCATTCTTCATCGTGATGGCACGCTGGAACTCGTCGATCTCGTTCTTGATTTTCTCCACACGGGTAGTCAGACCTTCGATCTCATCTTCCAGGTCTTGTACTTCCAGAGGCAGTTCGCCTCGCAATGCACGCTTCTCGTCGATGGACGAAAGAGCGGTCTGAAGCTGATAAAGGGTCTTCAGTTTCTCTTCTACTGACAAATCTGTCGGATCTTTCTTTGCCATAAAAACCTTTTTTAGCCCCCTAAGTTAGGGGGATGGGGGTCTGAACAAGCGAATCAGACCATTTTATTTTACTTTTCAGGAAAGTCTGCGCTTGTTCAGACCCCTGTTGCCCCCTAACTTAGGGGGCCTAAATATACAGTATAGGATTCGTACTGATCTCTGCGATGCAAGTCCTAACCCCAGGACAATCTTCTTCGATGATGCTACGGAATATCTCCGTTGTATACTGCTCACTCTGATAGTGCCCGATGACACAGATCTGAATCTGCTGCTCATAGCCAAAGTACTGATGATAGTGCATCTCGCCAGTGATGAAGGCGTCGGCTCCAGCTTTCAGCGCCTCGTCGAGCAGGAAGTCTCCTGCCCCACCGCAAAGCGCCACTTTCCTAACTGGTCGTCTCAGTAGTTCATTACACATCGCACACTCCACGCCAAACGCTTTCTTTACGGCCATCACAAAGTCGTCAGAAGCCTGTGCCTCAGCAAGTTCGCCAATTACACCGCTACCTGCCTCCAGACCATCAACCGTTTTCTGAGCCAAAAACTGCACATTGCGCAATCCCAGTTTCTCAGCCATCTTAAAGTTTACTCCGCCTAAAGCATTGTCCATGTTCGTATGCATCGAGATGACGCAGATGCCATTACAGATAGCCTTCATTACCGTCCGCTGCACATCCGTCAGGTCGCTGATTGTCTTCAGTCCACGGAACAACAGAGGATGATGACTGACAATCAGGTTGCAGTCCTTCTGAATGGCCTCGTCGACGATCTTCTCCGTGACGTCCAAACACAATAATGCCCCTGAAACCTCCGTCTCTGTCAATCCTACCTGCAGGCCAGCATTATCCCAGCTTTCCTGAAGGGGCAGAGGCGCGAAACGTTCAAGGGCGCTCAGCACTTCTTTTATTTTCACGCTGCAAAGGTACAAAAAAAACTCAGACTATACGAATTTTGGCGAAAGAAATTCGAATAATTAGGTTATTTTAATCCAAAAAATGCCTCTTTTGGCAACGATTATACGGTTTTCACCATTCCATGAGGCTGGCTTTAGCCTCTACCCTACGTTCTGTTGCATCGTCGAGAGCAGGGAAGAAATCGATGCCCGTCAACGATTCAATCTCATCGACGGAGCGTATCGCTTCCTCTTTCGTCTGCTTCACGCCTTCATTGCGATAGATGAAACCAATGGCCTTAGGACGACCTTGGCGACAGAGCACCACTTTGAAGAAAGCATCAGGCACCCACACCTTATTTCGGCCGATGGTCTTTTGATGATCCTGGTTATTCCTGCCGACGCTAAACCGTTCGCTATCAGAAGAATACAGCGGACCGCAGACGATATCCACAGCGCCATATTTCCTGGCCCAGTCGCGACAGAGAATCTCCAGATCGTTCCACTCGTACTTGTTCAGCCCGTGATTCTGCGGACAGACATTCGTGAAGAGAAACGACTCCGTCATCGCTTGTTTGTCCCATTTGTTATCGCCAGCAGGACACATATGACCTCTGTCGTATCGGGAGTTAAAATAGTCACGATCAGTAGCACGAGGCGCCTTGACATCCATATCCTCAGTAAACACCTCATTCTTTCGCTGATAGCTGCCATAGGTGTGCGACTTCGTCAGATGCCATGCAACCCAGTTCGGGTTTTTCGTCTGACTATTGTACGACACCGTATATCCCCTACGCCTCAATATCTGTTCAGGACGGTCTTTCAACGGTGCCGGCTGCTCATACATCACGACAGTCTTTGCTGCTTGGCTTCCGTCATACAACTTGTTTGCTTCCTGGGCATCAACAGCCTGAACGACCCCTACTCCTTTATTACCCTTACACGACAGCACCGTCGCCATCAGCGCCACCACCAGCCAGATATTTCTGTTTTTAATCATTGCTTTCATTCTTATTGTCTATTTTCTGTTTACCATACTTGTCGAAGAGCGATTTATCGGCAATCAGAATCGTTATGCCGAGAGTGAGGACAGAGGCGGAAACACAGCCGCAGACCATCGAGAGCATCAATATAAAAGCTTGAAAGGGCATCAGGCCGCCCAACAGCAAACCACCAAGCAACAGAGGCATAGCGGTAAGAGCGAGCACCTTCAGATTCGCTATTGTAGGCTGGATAACGGTCAACAAAGCCCTTCTCAGAAACGGTTGGATAGCCTTCATATGGGATAGACCATTGCCGCGCAAAAACTCATACTGCTGTTCATCCACTTTGAGAGCCGAGAGATAGGTGCTGAGTCCTCGGATGAGCATCGAGGTAGCGTGTCCCATCAGCAGCGCCATAACGGGCACAAACCAATGTGCATCAAAGGCTCTGACTGGTAACACCGACAGGATCCACATACCCACCACAAAAACACCCACAAACAAGCCGATGGCCGTAGCAGGCATCAGTGCCTTATCCTTGATGTTGCACTTTTTTAGCGTCAGCCACGATGAGCCCAAAGCTACCACCACAAGCCACAACACAGACAAATAGGGCTTGTCTATTCTGATGAGTCCCCAAACCACGAGACAAAGCACCAGCAACTGGACAATCATCCGTCCGACAACAAAGCAGAACCTCGCTATTTTGGAGCGCTCCAACCAATAAAGCGCCCCTATGGGAATCAACAACAGCAGGAGTGCTAAGAAAGTATGCAATATCAGTTTTGTATCCATCGTCTTATTTGTATATTTGTATCACTTGGTCTGCATAATCTGCTACTTGGGGCTTGCGACTGGTCACAAGTACCGTCTTGCCTGCCTCAGCTTGTTTCCGGAGTAGTTCCAACATCCGCATCGTCAGCTCTGGCGTCAAAAAGGCCGTAGGCTCGTCGGCAATTACGATAGGCTTATCTGCAGCATCCGCTAAAGTCCGCTCCGCCAGCATCATAATCTGTTCTGCATCCAGAGGTTCAGGCATCAATTCCGTATTCGCAGCAGACATCAAATCGTTCCACACGGCGAATTCCTCTGGTTCGGGCTCTTCTGGTTCTGGTGCCCTCAGCTGATGGGCCAACAGCGTGATCTGCTGGGGGAGATAGACCATCATCTGTCGGAAGGCGTGGGCAGAATGGATGGTGAGCAGTTCGCCATCAACGCTTACAAAACCCTCATTCACAGGCAGAAAGCCCATCAATGTACGAATCAGTGTGGTCTTTCCAGAACTCTCAGGACCAGCGATACACGTTATCTCACCGTCTCTGGCTATGAACGAGAGACGGGTTGGAAATATATGCTCGCCAACCCTGATAGTGGCATCCTTAAACTCTAACATCGTTAATAATTTCTGCAAAGATATGAATAATTTATGACTTACAATTTACGAATTACGTTTTTTTTTGTACCTTTGCAGCAAATTTTTGACTTTGGGTGCAAAAAACGATACTCAGACGTGGCGGATGCCAGCCGAATGGGAACCGCAGTGGGGTGTACAGCTAACCTGGCCGCACGCCCAGACAGACTGGGCTCCGATGCTCGACGAGATCACTGTCACCTATGAGGAAATGGCCAGAGAGATTTCCAAGCGAGAAGCGCTGTTAATCGTCGCACCAGAAGGCAAAACTCTCTCACCTATCACCCCTCACATCTCACATCAAGCAACCAACGACACCTGGGCTCGCGATCACGGTTTCATCACCCTGACTGACAACGAGGGGCATCTACGTCTGCTTGATTTTAAGTTTAACGGCTGGGGCGAGAAGTTCCCTGCTGAGCTCGACAACGCCATCAACCGTCGTCTTTACGACGAGGGCAAGGTGGAAGGCGAATACATCGACTGCCTCGACTTTGTGCTCGAAGGCGGCTCTATCGAGAGCGACGGCAAAGGAACCATCTTCACCACTTCAGGCTGTCTCTTGGCTCCTCATCGCAACCAGCCGATGACACAGGAGGAGATTGAGGTTCGACTGAAGCACGACCTCTGTGCAGAACGCATCCTGTGGATCGACCATGGTTCACTGACGGGCGACGATACTGACGGACATATCGACACGCTGGTGCGCATCTGTCCTGATGACACCTTATTATATATAGGTTGCGACGATCCCAACGATGAGCAATACGAGGAACTGCGACTGATGGAAGAGCAACTTCGCACATTCCGGACGCTGGAGGGCAAGCCTTACCGTCTTATGAAGTTACCTATGCCGCGTCCCATCTACGACGGAGACGACAGACTACCCGCCACCTATGCGAACTTCCTCGTCATCAACGGTGCTGTACTCTGTCCCACCTACGGACAGTCCGACCTCGACACGCAGGCTTTAAAACTCATCGGCGAGGCTTTCCCCGATAGGGAGATCGTGGGTATCGACTGTAGAAGTGTTATCAAGCAGCACGGATCGCTCCATTGTTGCACGATGCAAATACCGTTGAAAGGTAAAAAGGTAAAAGGGTAAAAAAGATAAAAGGTAAAAAGATAAGATGAAAGAACTGAACATCGGATTCCTGCAGCAGCATAATACAGCTGACACGAAGGACAATATCCTCCGTTTGTGTGAGGGTATCAGCGACCTGGCCAAACGGGGCGCGCAACTCATCGTACTCCAAGAGCTGCACAACTCCCTCTACTTCTGTCAGACGGAAGACGTCAACAACTTCGACCTCGCAGAGCCCATCCCTGGACCCTCGACGAAGCTCTATGGCGAACTGGCCAAGCAGTTTGGTGTCGTCATCGTCACCTCGCTCTTTGAGAAGCGGGCAGCAGGACTCTATCACAATACGGCCGTCGTGCTCGAACGTGATGGTTCTATCGCAGGCACTTATCGTAAGATGCACATTCCTGACGATCCTGCCTACTACGAGAAGTTCTACTTCACACCAGGTGACTTAGGCTTCCATCCTATCCAGACCTCCGTCGGCAAGTTGGGTGTGCTGGTGTGCTGGGACCAGTGGTACCCAGAGGCAGCGCGCTTGATGGCCCTACAAGGAGCAGAGCTACTCATCTACCCCACCGCCATCGGCTACGAGTCGAGCGATACACCTGAGGAACAACAGCGCCAGCGTATCGCCTGGCAGACGGTACAGCGCGGACATGCTGTGGCCAACGGACTCCCCGTCGTCACCGTCAACCGTGTAGGCTATGAGCCTGACCCTTCTGGACAGACTAACGGCATCCAGTTCTGGGGAACATCATTCGTAGCTGGTCCACAGGGCGAGATACTCTACGAAGCTTCGACAGATGAAGAAGAAAGCATTATCGTCAGCCTCGACCTCGACCACTCCGAGCAAGTGCGCCGCTGGTGGCCTTTCCTTCGCGATCGCCGTATCGACCGTTATGAGGACATCCTTAACCGTTTCATTGATTAAGAAAGATAATTAAAAGAAAATATGAGCAACCTTCTGAGATTTCAAGTTGTGGAGGAAGCCTTCAAGAAGAAGGCCGTAGAGGTGAAAGCCCCTTCCGAGCGTCCCTCCGAATACTTCGGCAAGTACGTATTCAACCGTGAGAAGATGTACAAATACCTGCCTGCCGACGTTTATAACAAACTCATCGACGTCATCGACAATGGTGCGCGTCTTGACCGTTCGATCGCCGATGCCGTAGCTATGGGCATGAAGCAATGGGCCCAGGAGATGGGCGCCACCCACTATACCCACTGGTTCCAACCCCTCACTGAGGGCACGGCCGAGAAACACGACGCTTTCGTAGAGCACGACGGCAAAGGTGGCATGATGGAAATCTTCAGCGGCAAACTGCTCGTCCAGCAGGAGCCTGACGCCTCGAGTTTCCCCAACGGTGGCATCCGCAACACCTTCGAGGCCAGAGGCTATAGCGCCTGGGATCCTACGTCGCCCGTGTTCATCATCGACGACACCCTCTGTATCCCCACCATCTTCATCGCCTACACAGGAGAAGCTCTCGACTATAAGGCTCCCTTGCTCCGTTCGCTTCATGCTGTCACAAAGGCTGCAAAAGACGTCTGCAGTTTCTTCTACGACGACGTGCGAAAGGTACAGGTGAACCTCGGTTGGGAGCAGGAGTACTTCCTCGTAGACGAAGGTCTCTACTCCGCCCGTCCTGACCTGTTGATGACTGGTCGCACGCTGATGGGCCATGAGAGTGCGAAGAACCAGCAGATGGACGATCACTACTTCGGCACCATCCCTGATCGTGTGCAGGCCTTCATGAAGGATCTGGAGATACACGCCTTAGAACTCGCAATTCCCTGTAAGACGCGTCACAACGAGGTAGCTCCCAACCAGTTCGAGCTGGCTCCCATCTTCGAAGAGTGCAACCTCGCCGTCGACCATAATATGCTGCTCATGTCGCTCATGAAGCGCGTAGCCCGCAATCACGGCTTCCGCGTCTTGTTGCACGAGAAACCCTTCGACGGCATCAATGGTTCTGGTAAACATAACAACTGGAGTCTTACAGCCGAACGTAAGGGTGAGGAGCGAACCCTGCTCCACGCACCAGGCAAGACCGACGTCTCTAACCCAGAGCGCACAGCCAACGAGACGCTGCGCTTCGTCACCTTCATCGTAGAGACGCTGATGGCCGTCTATCGTCACAACGGACTCCTGAAGGCCTCGATCATGTCGGCCACCAACGACCACCGTCTGGGTGGCAACGAGGCACCGCCAGCCATCATCTCCAGCTTCCTGGGCAAACAGCTCACAGAACTCCTCGACCATATCGAACTCTCCGATAAAGACGACCTCTTCGCCCTCAAGGGCAAGCAGGGAATGGAGATCGACATCCCCCAGATCCCTGACCTCATCATCGACAATACCGACCGCAACCGCACGTCGCCCTTCGCCTTCACAGGTAACCGTTTCGAGTTCCGTGCTCCAGGCTCTTCAGCCAACTGTGCCTCAGCCATGATTGCCCTCAACTCAGCGATGGCCGAAGCCCTACAGGACTTCAAGAAGCGTGTGGACCAGAAGATAGCCGAGTACGCTGAGCAATCCGCCTACTCGAAGGGTTCAGGCCACACGGCCAAGTTCCACGCTATCCTCGATGTGCTCCGCGAAGACATCAAGACCTGTAAGCCTATCCGTTTCGACGGCAACGGCTACTCAGAGGAATGGGTCAAGGAGGCAGCCAGTCGCGGACTCGATGTAGAGAAGTCGTGTCCGAAGATTATCGAGCACTATCTCGACGACAGCAGCATCCGTATGTTCGAGTCGACGAAGGTGATGAACCGCAAGGAGCTCGAGGCCCGCAACGAAGTGAAATGGGAGACTTACGTGAAGACCGTTCAGATTGAGGCCCGCGTGATGGGCGACCTCTCGATGAACCACGTCATCCCTGTCTCCACACACTACCAGTCGCAGCTCATCAAGAACGTACAGGGCATGAAGGATGTCTTCCCCGCCGAGGAAGCCCAGCGCCTCTCGCGCCGCAACCTGAAGCTCATCCAGGAGATTGCCGAGCGCACCGAGCGCATCGAACAACTCGTCGAGGAGCTCACCGAGGCCCGCCGCGTAGCCAACCGCATCGCCAATATCCATCAGCGCGCTATCGCCTACCATGATACCGTCTGTCCGAAGATGGAGGCTATCCGTCATGAGATCGACTGTCTCGAGATGATTGTAGAAGACGGTCTCTGGTCGTTGCCCAAATACCGCGAACTGCTCTTCATCCGATAACGATGATACAGTAATCCCCACCTCAGCGGTGGGGATTACTGTTTATAGTCGGAAACGACGCCAGATGAACCTTGGGATCCTTCGCCAGAAGGCCGTCAGCAGTCGATAGCGCCAATCAATCACACGGATATGAGCTTTGGCGTTGATGGCTGCTACGATATCACGGGCGACCTTTTCAGGACGAAGCATCATGGGATAATGGAAATCGCCTTTGAGCAGAGCCGTATCAACGAAACCAGGACGGATATCAGTAAAACGGATCCTGAGTCCACGCTGATGCGCCTGTTGTTCGAGCGCCTGCAAATAGACATTCTGCATCGCCTTCGTAGCGGAATAGGCTGGCGCTGGACCAAGTCCCTTGGTACCAGCGATAGAGGTGATGGCAGCAATATGTGCCCACGCCTTCGCCTCGTCGCCACCTCGAGCTGCAAAATACCGATACGCCTCACCAATCATCCGTGTAAAACCCAAAGCGTTGGTCTGCATGGTGGATAACTCAATATCTTCACGCAACTGACGATTCTGGTGTCCGATACCTGAGGCATAGAAGAAAAGATCCATACCTCCTACACGCTGGATCAGCTGTTGCAGCCGTTGGGTAGCATCCTCAGCCGTCACATCGATACAGGCTGTGGCGACGGCACCAAGGTCGCTGAGCATCGCCTCCCTACGTGCAGCCACACCGACAGTCCAGCCGTCGCTGATCAGCAACTTTGCCACCTCGCGCCCAATGCCCGACGAAGCCCCTATGACGATAGCCCGTTTCATCTGCAATCAATCGAAGGTAATGAGCTGATGCTCCAGCAGTTTCTGTGCGATGGGAATCAGCCGATCGACAGGCACACCGATGATATTACTGATGTCGATGAGGTCGTTACGCCCATCGGCATAGGCCGTGAAGTGCTGCATGGCGCGAGCAGCGTCATAGGTGCCCTTCTGACTGATCGTGGGATAGAGTCCTCGCTTGCCCAACTGCGGCTCACACGGGCAGGTCATCACGTAGTGACGGTTGTGCTCCAACGCATTGATTACCTTCACCATCACGTCGTAGGAACCCTGCAGACCCTCAGGACTGATGAAGTCCATATTATCGGCAGAGGTGTGATACTCTGGGAACTCATGATACTTGCTGCGACAGAAGGCACACACGGGCAGTCCTACACCAGCGGAACCATACTGCCGTTCGTCTGAGGCACGCTTCATAAACGAGTAGCGGATATAGTCAGGATAGTGGTAGCGGAGCACATTCTGCAGCACACGATCGGCCAGCGTATCCTCGTATTTCGTGCTGACCATCGAGTAAGTACGGTCGTCGCCTACGCAGCTCAGCACGAAGCCCGCCTTCACGTGAGCCTGCATCGCCTGGAGGTTCCGACTCAGATAGGTAATCGAGCCGATGGTCTCTGGGATGAAGATGAAACGATAGGTGTAACGCCGTTGGGGCAGACTTTTCACATAACGTATCAGCGCTGCCATCAGACAAGGACCAGAGAGCTCGTTGTTCGCCATCGAGGGATGACAGAGGTAGGTCGAGAAGAATAGCTCGTCGCTGGTCTCACCAGGCAGTATCAGCTCGCCATAAGTCAGGCTGCCGTTCTCGAGGGTGCTGTCGATACACACCTCATACTGCTCATCCGTCAGACGTTCCTTCTGTCGTTCCGTCATACAGAATCCCCAGCGCTCCTTATAATAAGAGGTGACGTAAGGAATCCAGTCAGGCTGGTCTGGCTGCGTATAGACATGCTCCAACAGCTCCTCACGACTCACGGTCTGATGCACAGGCACAGAATAGCCCAGCACGTGGAGGTTTGAGTCGCGGAAGTCGATGATCGTCTCGCCCTTCATGTTCCTGATCCATCCGCCTCGGATGTTCCACTCACGCGGCACCGTCCAGTCGAACACCTCCGTGCCCGATGGCACCTCGTGGACCACGATCTCAGGCAGTTCTTCACGGATGATGTTGAGCGACTGTCTGAAGCCGTCGCCCGTAATACTGCGGCAGATGGGGAACAGCCTCCCTGCCAGTTCGTACATGCGTTTTCCTTCGTCCATCTTATTCTATAGCGAGATTAGTTGGCAACGACAGATGCCATTCTTTGAGTGAAATATGCTTTGAAGTCCGACCACTTGTAATAGGGGTAACAGTCTGTGCGCAAGGGGAGCGATACCTCTGAGCCGTTCAGCAGACACTTCACGAGGATGTCGTCCTTCGCCTTCTTGCTGCGATAGAACACCAGCTGGATGTTCGACGCCTTACACGTCTGCCAGTTCTGGTAGATGTTCTTCACCTCGAAGGGATCCTCAGGATCCTTGTCGGCACCGTTGAGACCCATGAGAACGGTCAGCGGCCCCAGACAGGTATCGTGGCCGAAGCGCAGGTCGGCGATGTGGTCGCTGCTGCCGTTGAGCACGGCATCGGCCTTCTGGATGATATCCTGCAGGATGGGGATCATCTCGTTCTGGGGCTCAAACACCCACGAGTAGGAACCCAGGTTCGACTGCTCCCACTGAGCCACCATCTCGTCGTCAGTGATCAGACCTTCCATCATGCCCTCGTGTCCGATGCTGGGCAGCGAGGTGTAGAGGTTGATGAGGTTACTGCCGATGTGGTGCATATTGCCAGGCAGCGAGTCGGTACTGGTGAACGTGCGATTCACCACCTTCTCTCGCAGCGACTCGTCGAACGTGAACTTATCGCGGTTCAGTTCCCAGCGGGCCTTCACCTTGGGGAACTGACGCTTCTTGGGATTCTGACGGTCTGATGGCACCACGCCGTCGAGGGTAAAGCGCGACGACTGCTCGCGGATCTCGATGGCAGGATTACACTGCACGAGCTCCTGACAGAACGACGACATACTCAACACGCACCGTCCTGAGAGCGAGGCGATGGCCAGCACGTTGCCGCCCTTCTTGAACACCTCAGGGAAGTTGTTGTACATCGTGCGGGCGATACGCTGGTGCTGCTCCCAACCCAGATCTGAGAGTTCGCTCACACCCGTCTGCAGCTCGTCTTTGGCAGCCATGAATTTCTCGAAGAACGCCTCACCGGCCTTCGTCAACTGATTGCGCTCATGCGCCTTGGTCAGCAGATTGGCCAGCTCCTGATAGAGCATCGCGTTCCAGTAGTAGCGCGAGCCGTGACGACCGTAATGGCTGATGTAGAACGGCTTGTAACCTTTCGGTGCCTTCGTCAGCTGAGGGGTTGCAAACAGATACGGATAGTCCGTACCGTACGATTTCTTGGGGTCGGCCTTCAGTTGGTCGAACGCAGCACTTCCCTGTGCCCACGTCGTCAGCGCCAGCAAGAGAAGCATCACAATGGTTAAGTTTCTTTTCATTTTCTCAATCTTTCATTATTTCATTATTTCATTTTTCACTTTGCCGCTACAAAGTTACTCAATTATCTGTAATAATCGTCCTTTTGGCTGCTTATTTTAATGTATTTAGCATTTCCAATCTTTCAATCTTTCATTTTTTCATTGTCTCAATTGTTTTTCTTATAACTCCGCACAGCCCAGACTGCCATCACAGACGAGAGACACACCAGAGCCAGCACCTGATGGGCGATGCTCATAAAGCCTCCACCACGTACGAAGACGGTACGGATGGCGTCGATGAAGTAGTGCATGGGATTGACATAAGTGGTCAGATAAGCCCAATCCGGCATCGAGCGTGTCGGTGTGAAGAGACCTGACAAAAGCATCAGACATACCACGAAGAACCACATCACGAGCATGGCCTGTTGCATCGTGTCGCTATAGTTAGAGACGACGAGTCCGAAGCTGCTGAAGAAAAGCGCCAACAGGATAGCCAACAGATAGATGAGCGCGAGAGGCCCTTGACAGGTGATGCCGTAGACCAGCCACGAGAGACACAGACAGACCGTCAGCACCAGCATGCCTATGAGCCAGTAAGGGATGAGTTTAGCCAGGATAAACGCCCACTTAGAGACAGGCGTGACGTTGATTTGCTCAATGGTGCCTTTCTCCTTTTCGCCCACGATGTTCAGTGCAGGCAGGAAGCCACAGAGCATCATCATCAGAATACCCATCAGGGCAGGAATCATGAAAACTTTATAGCTCTGGCCTTTGTTGTAGAGGTTGAGGGTGGAGGGTGGAAGGTTCTTGGCAGAGCCAAGCGGCAGAGCCGAGCGAAAGGAGGATGGTCTCGTGCTGGAAACGATCTGCGACAGATAGGAAGAGCCGATGGAGCCCTTCGTGCCATTGACGGCATTGGCAGCGATGAGAACCTGGGGACTGTGCCCACGTACCAGATCTTTGCTATAGTCTTTGGGGATCACGAGCACGATATCGGCATCAGAGCTCTCGATATCCTTCAGAGCGGCCTCGTAAGTGGGTTGCTGGCCATTGAAGATGAAATAATTCGAGGCCTCGATGCTATGGACGAGTTGTTGGGAGCGTGTGGAACGGTCGTTGTCGACAATATCCACACGGATATTCTTCACCTCCTGATTCATCACCCACGGCATGACACACATCACCATGATGGGGAAGATGAAGATGATCTTCGGCATGAACGAGTTGCGACGAATCTGCAAGAACTCTTTTTGGATGAGATATCGGAGTGTCATACGGCCAGTCGTTTATTAAAGTTCTTCAGAGCAGCAACGAGGAGCAGTGTGGTCATACCAGCAAGGATGACGACCTCGCGCCAAACCTCTTGGATGCCTACACCCATAATCATCAGCTTACGCATAGCCTGGATGTAGTAACGAGGCGGCATAACGGCTGCTATCCATTGCAGGATCTTTGGCATCGACTCTACTGGGAACAACATACCTGAGAGCATCACAGTAGGCAACAGCAGCACCATCGCAGACACCAGCAGAGCCACGAATTGCGTCTGTGCGATATTAGAGATCAACAAGCCTAACGAAAGGGCCAGCATGATATAGATGAACGACGTGAGCAGTATCCAGCCCAACGAGCCCTGTAAGGGTACATCGAGCAGCGTGGCCGACATCGTGAGGATAATCACCAGCGTGAGCAAAGCCTGAAGCAGATAAGGCACCGCCTTGGCCACGATAATCATCAGGGGCTGGATGGGCGATACGAGCAACACCTCCATCGTACCCTGTTCTTTCTCGCGCACAATCGAGACGGAGGTCATCATGGCGCAAATCAAGAGCAACAGCATACCCATAATACCTGGCACGAAATTGTAGGCCGACTTCATGCGTGGATTATATAGAAGTTTAGAATTGAGAATTGAGAATTGAGAGTTGAGGATGACCTGTTGGGCATAGGCGGTCCATTGCTGAGCCATATTGGGGTCAGAGCCGTCGACGATAAGCTGGGCGCCACTTCTCTTTGAAGCAAAGTCGTGCGCAAAGACGATGGCGAGGTCTGCTTTCTGATGGCGAATCATCTGTTCTGCCTCCTGAGGCGTCTGAACGGTATGGGTGATGGTGAAATATTCAGAGGCAGCCAGTCGCTCGACAGCCTGTTGCGTCAGATGGTCCATCTGCGAGGTCACCACCACCGTACGGACATTCTTCACGTCGTTGGTGATGGCAAAGCCGAAGAGCAGCATCAGCACGATGGGCATGCCGAAGAGGATGAGCATCGTACGCTTGTCGCGCAGGATGTGGCGGGCCTCCTTGATGACAAAACTGATAAACTGCTTCATTTCATTGAACTTTGAACTTTGACCATTGAACATTGAACATTGACCATTAGTCTGACGACCTTGTGGCCTGACGGGCCAAGTAAGTAAATACGTGGTCCATATCGGGCTGGTTCAGATTGCGCTTGAGTTCCTCAGGCGTTCCTATCGCCTTGATCTTACCATCCACCATGATCGAGATACGGTCGCAATACTCCGCCTCGTCCATATAGTGAGTAGTCACGAAGACGGTGATGCCACGTTGGGCTGCATCGTAGATGAGTTCCCAGAACTGTCGACGTGTGGCCGGATCGACGCCACCCGTAGGCTCATCGAGGAAGACGATGGCTGGCTCGTGGAAAATCGAGACGCTGAAGGCGAGCTTCTGTTTCCAACCTAAGGGCAGAGAGCCCACGAGGTCGTTCTTATGGGCCGTGAACTGGAGCTTCTCGAGCAGCGCATCGGTCTTGGTGGCGATGTCCTTGTCCTGCATGCCATAGATGCCTGCAAAGAGTCGGATATTCTCTGTGACGGTCAGATCTTCGTAGAGCGAGAACTTCTGCGACATATAGCCGATGTGCTTCTTGATCTGCTCGTGCTGGGTGCGGATGTCGAAACCTGCCACAGTACCAGTGCCGCTGGTGGGTTGATTCAGACCTGTGAGCATGTGCATAGCCGTCGTCTTGCCTGCGCCGTTGGCTCCAAGGAAACCAAAGATTTCGCCCTTCTTCACGCTGAATGAGATATCGTCGACAGCATGGAACGAGCCGAAGGCCTTCACTAAGTGTTCCACTTCGATGACACCTCTTTCCCCTCCTGAGTCAGGAGGGGTTGGGGAGGTCTGAACATGCGCTTTCTCAATGCCTGGTGGGTTGAAGATGTGAGCGAAGCGGTCGAGAATCACCTCTGGCGTGTCGATACCCATCATCTGTCCTTCGCTGAGGAATGCCACACGCTCACACTGGCGCACCTCGTCGAGATAAGGCGTTGATGCCACGATGGTAATGCCACGCTCCTTCAGTGTCGAGAGCATCTCCCAGAACTCCTTACGCGAGACGGGGTCGACACCTGTCGTAGGCTCATCGAGGAAGAGCACTGAGGGCTGATGGACGAGGGCACAACTCAGTGCCAGTTTCTGTTTCATACCACCAGAAAGGGCGCCAGCCTTGCGATCCTTAAAGCGTTCTATCTGCTGGTAGATGGCCTTGATCGAGTCGTAGCCCTCATCGACGGTCGTTCCAAAGAGCGTCGCGAAGAACTCGAGGTTCTCCTGAACCGTCAGGTCCTGATAGAGCGAGAACTTACCAGGCATGTACCCTACCCGCTTTCGGATATCGGTCATCTGCCTGACCACATCGAAGCCGTCGACCGTCGCCGTACCCTCGTTAGGCAGCAACAGCGTGCAGAGAATGCGGAACATCGAGGTCTTGCCAGCGCCGTCAGGTCCGATGAGACCAAACACCTCGCCCTTCTCCACAGCGAACGAGACATCCTGCAAAGCCTTTACCTTGCCGTACGTCTTGCTGATATGACTGACCTCAATGGCATTCATCCTCTAAATTCTCTCTAAATTCTAAATTCTCAATTGAACTTCGCTTCCCCGTACATACCGATCTTGATATAGCCATCGTTCTTAACGGCGATCTTCAGGGCGTACACCAAGTCAGCCCGCTCATCATCGGTCAGGATGGTCTTGGGCGTAAACTCAGAACGGCTGGAGATCCACGAGATGGTGCCCGCATACTCCTTCTTCTGGCCATCGCCATAGTCTGCAAACACCTTGACCTGCTGGCCCACCTTGATATTCTGGAGTTGGGCAGTGGTGACATAGGCACGGAGGAACATCTTCTCCGTATCCGCCATCTTGAAGAGCGGTTTGCCTGGTGCCACGAACTCACCAAGTTCGGCATATTTCTCGAGCACAGTACCCTTGATAGGCGCCTTGACATGACACTTGCGCAGTTGGTCGTAGAGCTGATCCACCTGCACGTCAGTCGCAGCCATCTGCTTACTGAGGGCATTGGTGCTGGTACTCAATGTCGACATCTGGGCAGCGAGTTGCTTCTGCAGCACCTCTACCTGACTCGTAGCGTCGTCGAGCATCTTGCTGGGAGCAGCCCCGTCGTTGACCAGTTCCTTGTAGCGCTGCTGATCCTGACGGGCCTTGGCCAACTGCTGACGCGTGGCAGCGATCTGCTTCTCCATATCCGGCTTCTGACTCTGATAGACGGCCTTCGTAGCACCTGCCTGCTGAATCTTCAGCCAGATTTGGGTGGTATCCACCAGACCGATCTCCTGACCCAAGGCCAGCTCATCACCCTCCGTCACGCTGAAGGCCGTCAGTGTGCCACTCTGTTCAGCAGCCACAGTGGTCTCTGTTGCCTCGAACGTGCCCGTGGCATCGTACTCCTTCTCACTACCTCCGCAAGCGAAAAGGAATAATGAAAAAATGAAAAAATGAAAAAATGAAAAATGTACCTGCTTCATATCCCTCTAAATTCTTCTCTATATTCTAAATTCTCAATTCTTAATTCTCTTGAGCTCATGCTCTGCTTTCAGCATCTCAGTCTCATGCACCGTCTGCTGCACACGGGCGGCATTCTCCTGGTTGATCTCCCTGATGAGGTCGTTCACGTCGATGATGCCGTGCGCGAGCTTCGACTCCGCCGCCTTTCTCACGGCCGAGCGCAGGGCGATGATCTCCTCGTCGTTCTCCATCAGCTTCCGATACCTGGCTATCTCCTCGTTCTGTTGCAGCTCGTCGAGCGCGTTGTTGAAGAGGAACACGGCCCGGTTCGTCTCCGTCAGGTCTCTCTGCAGCTGGATCTTCGCCTTGTCGTTCTTGCGCGTATACAGGGCTCCGATGCTCCATGTCAGCCGTGCGCCGATCATCCCGTTCCACGACCAGCGGTGACTCATCATGTCGTCGAACATATTATAGCCCGGATAGCCGTAGTAGCCCTGTGCGAAGATGCCCAGCTTCGGCATCAGCGCTGCGTCGAGGGCCCGTTCCCTGGCCTGTGCCAGTCCGAGCTGTGCGTCGAAGAGTTTCAGCTCTGGTTGTCCCTCGCCCTTCGCCTCTGCCGCTGTCATAGCAGGTCTCACAGGCTGCGTCACCTCTATCCCGCAGAAGGCCGAGAGCATCGTCAGCAGCATCCGTCGCTGCGATTCCAGGTTCGTCCGCTGCTGCACCACGTTCAGCCGCTCGGCCTTCACGTTCAGCAGGTCGCTCTCTGCCGCCGTACCGTTCTTCGTCATCGACGCCAGCTTCCGCTCGCTGCCCTCCAGCAGCGCCTGCAGGTCGTCGTTCAGCCGTATCTGCTCGTCCAGCAGCAACAGGGCGAAATACATCTCGTTCACCCGTTTCCTCACCTGATAGAGGCTCACTTCGGTCTGTGCCGATTCCACCTTGCCCTGTTCACGGGCGATGCGCTTCTGACTGCTGATCACGCCCCCGTCGAACACCGTCTGCTGCACGTCGAGGCCCACGCGGTACTGATCTTTCTTCAGCCCCTGCATGTCGATGCCCATCTGCTGGTACACCGCCCTGATCTGGTCAGGGAAGGCCACCACGTCGCTCTGGTATGTCGCCTGAGCCTGTGCCGTCACCTGCGGCAGCCATCCCTTGGCGATGTTCTGCACCGTCAGGTCCGTCGTTTTCTCTATCAGTCCATACTGTCTGATCAGCGGATAATTCTCCTCCGCCGCCTGCTGGCACGCCTCGATCGTCTGCGCAGACAAAGGTATGAGGGTAAAAAAGTAAAAAGGTAAAATACAAACCAATCGCCTCATAAGCGTCATCTTTTGTTATTCTGTTATGATGTCTTTAAAAGTTATTCTGTCTTCCGACGGTGCAAAGATACGGCGATTTTCCATATCAATCACTATCCTTATCAAGAAAAGAATGTTCTTTTTGTACAATTCTTGCAATTTTTCATCTCATTATCGGCAAAAATCATTATCTTTGCGTCTGATTAAGACAGAAGATGGCAGAATTAAGACAGTTTACGCTCACTCAACTCAAACAGTTGCTCGACGGCAACGACGACGCTTTGGCCAACAGTTATATCTCACAGAATCTGGCCATCGCCCGCATTCGTCCCAAGATTATCCTCAGACAGTTCGAGCTGGGTCCTATCGTCACACCCGAGATGCGTATCCTGATCGTAAAGAAAGGCTGGGCAGAACCCACTGTCAACCTCACGCCCCACCACTTCTCGACAGGCGATCTGGTGTTCTTAGGCCGAAATGGTTTGGTACACATCGGACATGTGGCCGACGACCTCGAGGGCATGGGACTTTCTCTGAGCGACGACCTCTTCTCGCTCGCCATCGGCAATCGCATCCCCAAGGCCTTCGACGGCCATCTGCGCGACTTTCACTTCCATCTGGAACCCGACGAACTGGAGTTTCTGGATCAACTCCACTTATTAATATATAAGAACACGCGTAAAGAAGGGCATAGTTCGCAGGTGACACTGCATCTGCTGAGCACCTTCCTGTGGTATGTAGATCATCTGTGGAGCAAGCACGAGGAGGCCAGTCGACAGTCGCAAAGCCGAGAGCAGCGTCTTTTCTCCGACTTCATCCAACTGCTCAGCCGTGATGTGGCTCGAGAGCATCAGGTCGACTACTACGCCTCGCAGCTCTGCCTCTCCACGCGCTATGTCAGCACACTGATCAAGAAAGTCAGCGGAAGAGCAGCAAAGGATTGGATTGACGACGCGCTGATCACGCGCATCAAGATCGAGCTGAAGCATACGGAGAAGACCATCGCCCAGATTTCCGACGAGATGAACTTCCCCAACCCCTCCTTCTTCAGCAAATACTTCAAGCGCCTCACCAACCAGACGCCCATGGCCTATCGCGCATCGTAGCTTCAAATCTTTCCTCGTTTTTTAGTGGTTAGAGGTGAGTGGTCAGAGGTCCCCTCGCATCAATTTGCTGGGGGAGATTCATTTTTTTAGTCTGATTCTTTACGGTTTTTGAAAAAATCGCTATCTTTGCAGAAGAAAATATGGCAGTATATCAGTTAGACAAAGACTTATGGTTCCCAGACCCGCATCTGGGTGAGGAGGACGGACTGGTGGCGGTGGGTGGCGACCTCAGCGTGGACCGTCTGATACTAGCCTACTCCAACGGGTTCTTCCCCTGGTTCTCGTTCCGCAACCGGAAGGAGCCGCTGTGGTACTGTCCGCTGCAACGGTTCGTGATCTTCCCCAACGAGATCCACGTCAGCCACTCGATGGAGCAGCTGATCAGGAAACAGAGTCTGAAGGTGACCATCAACCAGGACTTCGAGGGCGTGATACACGGCTGCTCCACCGCCCAGAACCGCGACGAGGAGGAGGGTGCCTGGTTAGGACCACAGATGATTGAGGCTTACACGACGCTGCACCATCAGGGCTTCGCAGTGAGCGTGGAGGTGTGGGAGGACCATCGGCTGGTGGGCGGTCTCTACGGCGTGAACCTGGGTGCGAGTTTCTTCGGCGAGAGTATGTTCTCGCTGGTGCCGAGTGCGTCGAAACTGGCGCTGATTTGTTTGGCGCGCAGGTTCGGACAGCTGGGCGGGAAAATGATAG
>JAEEGJ010003063.1_pt1 | contig 69332 bp, 67 predicted proteins | sample 8958761 | NCBI WGS metagenome assembly JAEEGJ01 (sample SAMN16246546, study PRJNA631951) | gut metagenome | biome: gut microbiome; feature: rumen; material: RS-attached | host: Bos | place: Iran: Karaj | collected 2018-10 | reverse complement strand
GACAATTAATGAAACAAGTTTTTTCATTTCTCATCCCTCCGAATTATTCTTCTGATTCTATAAACAACTATAGATAGAGTCATTATGGTTCTATTATAGCATATTTAGTGGAATGTCAACAAAAAAAATTCGTGATTTTTTACTTTTTTTACAGAAAAAACAAAAAAACGCCTCATTTTAGACGGAGTCCGCTAAAATGAGGCCTCTTTTCTCTGCTGCCGACAGGCGTAAAAGAAACACTATCAGTTAATTCCCGCTGTTATCCAGAATCATAAAGGCTTCCACATGGAGAGAGGCATCAGCCTCCACCGTAAGATGGCAGGACAGTTCCCGGTTCCAATCCTTTAGCAAATTCTGTTGCAGATATTCTGCTTCCAACGGATGCGTCACCAGCAGAATCTCTTTTGCGCTTCCCTGTTTTTTTAACAGGCCCCGCACCCGGCGCTTGATTTCCAGCGCAATTGCTTCTTTGGACTGGACCCGTCCGCTGCCGCTGCACACAGGACAATCTGCAAACAGTACCGCTTCCAGATTCTGACGCGACTTCTTCCGGGTAATCTCCACCAGGTTCAGCGCGGTTATATCCTGCACCCGCGGCCGCATCTTATCTCCGGCAAAAGAACTCTCCAATACAGACAATATTTCCTGCCGGTTCTCCTCGCTGTGCATGTCAATAAAATCTACTACAATAATACCGCCGATATCCCGCAGGCGAAGCTGGTGCGCAATCTCCCGGGCAGCCTGTCGGTTTATCTCCATGATGGTTTCTTCCAGATTGCTTTTGCCACTATAGCTGCCGCTGTTCACATCAATCACGGTCATGGCCTCGGTATGGTCGATAACCAGATACCCTCCGCTGGGCAGTTCCACCCGGCGATCCGCCAGAGAAGCCAGCGTGTCTCCCAGTCCAAAGCCGGAAAACACATCTTCTCCGCTATCCCACAGTCGCAGCACCGTATCCTCTGCGCCATGCATCTCGGCCAGTAGATCCTGTATCCGCTGAAACACATCCGGATTATCTGCCACAATTTCTTTTACATCTCTGGTAAAATAGTCGCGCACCATGCGTACCGACAAATCCAGTTCCCGGTGCAAAAAAGCCGGCGCCTTGGCCCGTTTGGCCCTGGCAGCTACCACATTCCATTCGGCAAGCAGACTCCGGATGTCCGTTTCCAGTACCTCTGCCTCAATTCCTTCTGCTTCCGTACGCATGACAATGCCCATCCCGTCGGGTTTACACTGTTCCGCAATTTTACGCAACCGGATCCGTTCCTGTTCATCATTTATCTTCCGGGATATACCGATATAATCGGAAAAAGGAAACAGTACGGCATAATGTCCGGGAAATGTGATTTCCCTGCTGGCCGTGGGTCCCTTTGTCCCCCGGGGATCCTTGGTAATCTGAATCATAACAGAAGCACCTTCTGTCAGATCACTGGAATCACCCAAATACAGAAATGCATTCTGATCCAGTCCGATGTCAATAAAGGCAGCCTGTATCCCTTTCACCACATTACTGACACGACCCAGAAAGATGCTCCCTACCAAATGGGCAGACATGGCCCGTTCCACCATGAACTCCTGCAATATTCCATTATTCACCAGTCCCATCCGGACTTCTTCCGGGGTACTGCTGATGATGATTTGCTGCGGCATCGGTCTGCCCTCCTTTCGTCAATTTCAACACAGCGCCATCCCCTGCGGGAGATCACTTCCCACCCAGGCCGGCTCTGTCTTTCTATGAATCAGCCCTGCTCAAACAACGTATCCAGCATAGGCCACTTGTTCCCCATCTCATCTACCCGGTACAGATCCATCCGTTCAATATCCGCCTTTTCCACCGGCAACTGCAAACCGTACTGTTCATTCAGCGTATTGAGCAGATCCACTGCTTTCATGCTGCCGTTATGGGTGATGCGGCAATGAAAATGCAGCTCTGTTTCCTTTTCCCGCTGTACCGCCGACAACTCGGATATATAAAACTTCACATCAATTCGCTTGACTTTTTCTTTGGCTTTGGGAGCCTGTTTTTCAAAAAACAAGGTTTCTGCCCGGTTAAATGCTTCCACCGCCGGTGCAATGTCCCCCGTCCAGGGAAGCGTTACCCGGTACTCCGCACCCCCTGCCACGCTCATCAAAGCCGGGGCGCTGTTATCCACTGCGTCCACTGCCAGCACCCGGATGCCCCGGGGCAGCGCTTTCTGCAACGCTTCAGCGGCTTCCAGCGGATGAACCGGTTCTGCCAGTTCCAGCTCTACAAATTCCGCATAACTGACGACTCCCACACCTAGCGCAGATGCCAGGGAATATTTCATATGCGGATTAAACCCCTGGGAATAAGCCGCCGATAATTTGGCCCGCCGTATGGCCCGGCCAATGGTGCGTACATACTCCAGGTGGGAAATGAAACGGATTTCTTTCTCCTTGGTAATCTGAAACCGCAGCTTCATTCCGCCTCACCTCCCTCTTTCGGCAGACCGGGCCGTTGGGTTGCGGCACTGTAGCTTTGATTATCCCCACCGGCCATCTTTTCTGCCAGAGAAGCAAAGCCCTTTTCTTTTGATGCGTCATAGGCCCTGCCGCTCCAGTCCATAACCGGAACACCCAGTCGCTGACACACACCGCAGCCATTGCAATGGCCCTGCCGGCAGTCTGCCGTCAGCAATCCCTGTTTGGCCTTTCTATACTCACTGGCCAGGAACGCCCGGTTCACCGCAGGCTGCAAATGCTCCCAGGGGAACACCTCGTGATCGCCCCGCACCCGGTGATTATAAAAATCAGGATCCAGTCCGCAATCCTGCAACGCCTGCTGCCAGCGTTCAAAATCAAACACATCCGCCCAGCCGTCAAAGCGCTGCCCGCGCTGCCAGGCCAGATACAACGCCTTGCCCAGTCGGCGGTCGCCACGGGCGAAGATACCTTCCATAATACTGGTCTTCCCGTCATGATACTGGAAGGTAATATTTTTGACCCGTGTCGCTTCAATCAGAAGACCCTGCTTCCTGCGAATCTCCTCCAGCGTATCCTGCGGTGCCCACTGAAACGCCGTATAGGGTTTCGGCACAAAGGAGGACGCACTGATGGTTACCTGGCAGCCCCCTTTGCCTGTAATCTCTTTAAACTTCCACTGTACCTTTTTCGCCAGCTGGGCAATGGCCAGCACGTCCTCATCCGTCTCACCGGGCAGGCCAATCATGAAATACAGTTTAACTTTTTTCCAGCCGTTGGCAAAGGCCGCGCTCACCGCATGCAGCAGGTCTTCTTCCGTAACGCCCTTGTTGATTACGTCACGCATCCGCTGGCTGCCCGCCTCCGGCGCAAACGTCAGGCCGCTCTTCCGCACCGCCTGCACCTTTTTGGCCACGTCCACACTGAACGCGTCAATGCGCAAGCTGGGCAAAGATACACTGACCTTCCTGTCCTTAAAGTCTTCAATCATAGTATCTAAAAACGGACCCAGACAGGAATAATCTGCCGTACTTAAAGACACAAGAGAAATTTCCTCGTAGCCCGTATTATCCACCTGCTTATGGGCAAGCTCCCGCAATACTTCCGGCCGGCGCTCCCGCACGGGACGGTACACCATCCCCGCATGGCAGAAGCGGCACCCCCGGCTGCAGCCCCGGAACATTTCCAGCATGATGCGGTCATGTACAATTTCCCCAAAAGGCACCACCGGCGCCGTGGGAAAATCTACTTTATTTAAATCCGACACCACCCGTTTGGTCACGGTGGCCGGTGCATCCGGTGTATTGGGAGTCACTGCCTGTATTGTAAAATCTTCATTGTAAGTTACATTATAAAAAGAAGGAACATAGACGCCCGGAATCCGAACTACCCGGTGCAGAAATTCCTGCCTGCCTCCCGGTTTTCCTTCCCGTTTCCAGTTACGGTAACAGGTCAGGACTTCCGGCAGCGCTTCTTCCCCTTCACCCAATATGGCAAAATCAATCACATCCGCCAGGGGCTCCGGATTGAAGACGCAAGGTCCCCCCACTACCACAAAGGGTTCCTCGTCCCCACGCTCCGCTGCAAGAACGCAAACGCCGCCCAGGTCCAGCATGTTCAGGATATTGGTGTAGCTCAGCTCATACTGCAGGGTAAAGCCTACCAGGTCACATTCACAAAGGGCCTTTTTGGTTTCCAGGGTGGTGAGTACAACATTGCGTTCCCGCATCAGTTGCTCCATGTCGATCCATGGAGCATAAGCCCGTTCCGCCGCAATGCCTTCCATTTTATTGACCAGATGATATAAAATTTTAAAGCCCAGATAGCTCATTCCCACTTCATACACATCGGGGAAAGCCAGAGCAATCCGCACTTCTGCTTCATCCTTGAAAATACTGCCAAACTCCCCGCCGGTATACCGGGCCGGTTTCTTCACCGCCGCCAGCATGTCAATGGCCAGTTCCTTGTTCATGTGAGAGCCTCCAAATAGTCATCTAAAACTGCAATCGTGTATGCCGTACATTAATATTCAATAATACCCCTGCCAGCAGCATATTGGTAGTCAGGGAACTGACCCCGTAACTGAGAAAGGGCAGCGGCACCCCTGTTACCGGCATGATGCCGATGGTCATGCCCACATTGACCAGCACATGGAACAGATACATACCGGTAATGCCTGTAGCCAGTAACATACCGAAACGGTCTTCCGCGTTCAGGGCAATAGTCAGGCCCCGCCAGATCAGTACCAAATACAACAGCAAAATCACAACAGCACCGACAAAACCAAACTCTTCCCCTGCTACCGCAAAGATAAAATCTGTATGGTTTTCCGGTAAAAAGTCCAGCTGGCTCTGGGTTCCCTGCATAAAACCCTTACCCCACAGCATACCGCTGCCGATGGCAATCTTGGACTGGATCACGTGATACCCTGCCCCGAAAGGATCCAGTTCCGGATCCAGAAAAACCCGGATACGGTTCCTCTGGTATTCATGCAAAAACCGCCACAACACGGGAGCCGCACAGGCAAACACCCCCACCAGCACTCCGATCCACTTCAGTTTAAAGCCACAGACCCAGAACATGAAAAAAGCGATAGCCACAAAAACCAGAGCCGTCCCCAGATCCGGCTGCCGCAACACCAGCACAAAGGGAATCACCATAAACAGACAGGCAGGAATAAAATCTTTCCACTGCTCCAGATATTCACTGCGCTCATCCAAAAAGGCAGCCAGACAGACAATCATAAAAGCTTTGGAAAACTCGCTGGGCTGGAATGTCACCGGACCGATCTGGATCCAGCGCTGCGCCCCGAGACTGGCATGACCAAAAAACATAACCCCCAGCAGCAGCAAAACCGTAAAACCGTATAAAGGCAGAGCAATCCGTTTTAAAGAATGGTAATCCAGCGAAATGATTCCCACTGCCAGCAGCACATCCACCAGCAGAAACAACCCCTGCCGCTGCACAAAACGGTTGCTTCCCGACACCAGCGCATCCCCGTGGGTAGCGCTGGCAATCAGAACCATACCGATACCGGTCAGCAGCAGAACTGTCCATATTAAAATCCAGTCCAGATTTCGTAAATAGCGATGCAACGTTCTGTTCCTCTCTGCCTGTTGTTTGAAAATAACATAAAAACCCTGGCGTAAAATTATTTCCTGCTGTTGCTTTTTGCAGCCAGACTCTTTTCTTCTTTGCGCTGTTCTTCCGTTTCAGGCTTCAGCTTGCCGCTCAGATAATCTTCCAGCACTTCATACACAATGGGACCGGAAGCCGTAGCGCCGTAGGAACCCTGCTCTACGATACAGGCAATGACCAGATCCGGTTTTTCTGCCGGGGCATAGGCGATGAACCATCCGTGATCCTGTCCGTGAGGATTCTCTGCAGTGCCGGTCTTGCCTGCTACCGGTACCGGCAGGTTGGCAAACCAGGCGCCGGTCCCTCCTGGCTGGGTCACACCCTTCAGCCCTTTCTGGATCAACTGGATCGTCCGGGGCTCCAGCTCCAGTTTACGGCTTTCCGGTCGCTTCGGTGTTTCATACACGCTGCCATCCGCATTTACGATTTGTTCCACTAAGTAAGGAGGATGAACCACCCCGTCTGCCGCCACCGCCGCCAGCATCTGACAGATCTGCATGGGCGTCACTAAGGTCAGCCCCTGACCGATGGCCGCGTTAAAGGTGTCCCCTAACCCCCATTCTTCATTAAACACTTTCTTCTTGGCTGCAGGTCCGGCAATCAGGCCGGAAGATTCCCCCGCCAGCTCAATGCCGGTCGGCCTGCCGAACCCGTATTTTGCCGCACAGGCATTCAGGTTCTCAATACCGGCCCGGCGTCCCATTTCATAAAAATATACATTATCCGACATGGCGAAGGCAGTCTGGAAATTGATCCAGCCCAAGGCTTCCCCGCCGGCATTGCCCATGTCCGCCAGCCAGTGCTTCCCGGAGTCAAAGATCAGTTCCTCCGGTGTCACTCCGTGACAGTCTAACACGGCTGAACCGGTAACCACTTTAAAAGTAGAACCCGCAGGATATTCCCCGTTAATCACCCGATTCGTCAGCGGGTGAAACAGGTTCTCATTGATCAGTTTCCAGTGGGCAGAAGAAATACCGCCTACAAACCAGTTGGGGTCATAACCGGGACGGGAGACCAGGGCACGCACCGCGCCGGTGTTGGGATCCATGGCTACCGCCGCCGCTGCAAACGCATTGGGAGCAATCCCACTGCTGCGCAAGGCAGCCAGTTGCTTGTCCATGACCCGTTCCAGATCCTGCTGCAAGGCAAAATCTATCGTGAGGACCAGGCCTTTACCGGAAAGCGGAGCCTGTCCCCCCAGCTTGCGGACCACCTTGCCCCGCACATCAACCTCTTCTGTCTTGCGGCCGGTCTGTCCCCGCAGCACCGTATCGTAAACAAACTCCAGGCCTTCTTTCCCCACAATACTCCCCGGAGAAAGTCCCTTATATTTTCCCTGCTTAAGCTGTTCTTCCGAAACTTCACCCACATACCCCAGCACATGAGCCGCTGACTCCCCATACAGATAATGCCGCATGGGCTGCAGGTCCAGGGAAACGCCCGGCAGCTCTTTTACATGTTCCTCCAGCAACGTGATCTCCCGGGAGGTCAGTTCCCCCTTGATCACAATCTGCTCATAGGTATTGGCCGCTCTGTCAGCCTTTTTGCGTATCACGTCCGACGGCATGGCCAGCAACTGGGCCAGCAGATTCACTTCCGAATCAGAAAAGGAATGGCCTGCCTGGAGACTGAGCACGTAGCCCGGCGAACTGTCTGCCAGTACCTTGCCGTGCCGGTCCATGATCCGTCCCCGGGGCGCCATGATCACCGAGCTGCGCATCCGGTTTCCGTCAGCCTGCCTGCCGTAATATAATCCTTTATAAAGTTGCAGCCAGGCCAGCCGTCCGCCTAATACCAAAAAAACAGCCAGTGCCACCGCAAGCATTTCTTTTAAACGATTCCCGGAAGTTCGGTTCACCCCAATAGCCCTTTCAATCCCAATTCATCCGTCCGCATCCGGCACGTCGGACACCAAAACAGTAAACGTTTTCCCACAGGTTTTATATATCAATACGTTACATCTTCCTCGGCGACCCAATGATATAAAGCAAGCAAGATTCGGGCCACCGGTAATATCAGCAGCATATTTCCCAGGCAATACCACAGCGAATCCTGAAGGTACAGGAAAAGGGCTGTTGTCCCAAACGCGTTCAGCCAAAGAAACGGTATGGCGTACAAGACACGCAGCAACAGGCTGAGACCGCCAATGATCAGCACATGGTACCCGTAATTATTCTTAAAAATCATTTCCTTGATGCAGCCGATTCCATATCCGGTCAGCCCACGGGTCAGGAGACAAAAGCCAAACACACCCGGCGAAGAGATATCCTGCAACAACCCGAACGCAAGACCACAGAGTAAACCGGCCCGGGCGCCGTAAAACAATCCTATACTATAAATAAAAAGCAAGGGCAAGTCGAAAAACAGATTGCCCCCGAAAAATCCCAAAGAAGTCGTCTGTAACACCAGAATAACAAACGCTGCGGCAATCCATGACCACATCCTCATGGTTTGGCCTCCCCGGCTTCTTCCGCTATTTCCTTTTCGATACGCCGTTTAACATCTTCCTGTAAAATAACAAATACTCTGTCCGGATGGCTGAGATCAGCCGCCGGCTCTACCTGCGCCAGCTTTTGCAGACCGGTTACATCCGCGTCTACGGCACTCACCGTACCGATGCACAACCCTGCCGGATATTTGCCGCCAATGCCGCTGGTAACCAGCATATCCCCGGGCCGAACGTCATCATCCCGGCCAAAATACTCTGCCTGCAGCAGGGAACGGTTAGGCCCCAGACCAGTCAGCACGCCCACAGCCCGGGACTCTCTGCGCAACACCTTGACTCCCATCCGGGACTGATTGGCAGAAATAAGCATAAAACGACTGTAATGCCGATAGACCTGGTCCACCACACCAATCACACCCTCACTGGCGGTCACCACCATATCAGGATGCACCCCGTCAGCACCGCCTTTATCCAAAAAGAAAAACTCATGCAGGTCTCCCAGGCTTACCCCGATGACACGGGCCGGCAGCAGGGTCAGTTCGTCCCGCTGCTGTTTATAGCCTGCCATAGCCTGCAGTTCTTTATTCTCTGTTTCCAACAGCATCAGACGGTATTCCGCGCTGCGAAGATTATCCAGTTCCTTCTTCAACTGCCGGTTCTCTTCCTGCAGTGTCGCATTCAGCCGCTGACTGTCACGAAAGGAAGAAACCGCATCACTGAACTGGCGGACCACCGCATTTACAGGCAGCAACACAGTATTCACAACCGCGTTCACCAGTGGGAAGCGCCACCGCTGATGCACCGCCAGTACCATGCAGGCACACAGGCCCAGCACTGCCAGCGTTGTCACAAACTGCTGTTTTTTCATAATCTGTCATCCAACCGGCAACACAACGCTGCAAAACACATCTCGCGGTTTTGCCCACCATATTTCTTTACAGCTTGCTGCTGGAAGCCATAAAACCTTTCTTATAGGTATCAATATTTTCCACACAGATGCCGGTACCCAATACCACGCAGGCCAGCGCCTCATCACTAACATATACAGGCATGCCCGTTTCCCTGCTGATCAGCTTGTCCAGATTCCGCAACAGGGAAGAACCGCCCGTCATGATAATGCCGTGATCAATAATGTCCGACGCCAGCTCTGGCGGCGTCCTCTCCAATGTATTTCGCACTGCATCCACAATGTTGGCAACCGGTTCCGCAATACCGGTGCAGACCTGGTTCGCGTTGATCGTCAGATTCTTAGGCAGACCGCTGATCAGGTCCCGCCCCCGAATTTCCATGGTATCCGGATTGTCTACAAACATGGCGGTGCCCAATGTAATCTTGATTTGCTCTGCCGTACGTTCCCCAATCAGCAGACTGAACGTCTTGCGGATATAACGGGAAATTGCGTCATCAATGGCGTCACCGCCGGTGCGGATGGAACGGGAAACTACAATACCGCCCAGGGAAATAACTGCCACCTCGCAGGTACCGCCGCCAATATCTACCACCATGCTGCCAGTTGCTTCCTGTACAGGCAGCCCCGCACCGATAGCAGCAGCCATAGGTTCCTCAATCAGATAGGCTTCCCTGGCCCCCGCCTGGATCGCTGCATCCACAACCGCCCGCTTTTCCACTTCCGTAACACCGCTGGGGACCCCCACAACGATACGGGGCCGCACCAGCGAATGAAAACCGATTGCTTTATGAATAAAATATTTCAGCATGGACTGGGTAATATCAAAATCCGCAATGACACCATCCTTCATCGGGCGAATGGCAACGATGGTACCCGGCGTGCGGCCAATCATCTTCTTGGCTTCCTCGCCGATTTCCAATACTTCATTGGTTTCGCTGTCTACCGCCACCACCGAAGGTTCACGGATGATGATCCCTTTTCCTTTGCAATGCACCAGCGTATTAGCGGTGCCAAGATCAATTCCCAGGTCATGGGAAAATCTGTTGAATAAGCTGAACATGCTGCTTCACCCCATACTTCCAAATTCACACAGCCCTCTGCCGTTACCAAAACACTGTGTGAGTCCAACTATATAACACTGTTAACTAAACGAAATCAACCTACAAATCCCCATGCTCCTTAAAGCTATAATACCGTCCGTCCCCAATGACTAAATGGTCTAACAGGGGAATACCCAAAACGTTTCCCGCTTCCTCCAAAGCCTGGGTCAGGTGGCGGTCTTCCGCGCTGGGGTACGGATCCCCCGACGGATGGTTGTGAGCCACCAAGATACAGGCCGCATGAGCCGTCACAGCCGGGGCAAACACCTCCCGGGGATGCACCACGGCACTGGTCAGGGACCCTTCCGCAATCTGTTCGGTTTTAATAATCCGGTTCTTTGTATTCAAGAGCAACACTATAAACTTTTCATGTGTTTCGTTCCGTAGTCTGCCCATCAGGTATTGCGCTCCGTCACCCGGCGAGGTGATATGTTCGGAATCAATCGCTGATGCGCAGGCTATCCGCCGTCCCAGTTCCATAGCCGCCAGAATTCGCGCCGCCCGGGCATTGCCAAGCCCTTTGATGTGTTTGAACTCCTGCACCCGGTGCCAGCGCGCCACCTGCCGGTACAGTCCTTCGTTCCGGGTCATCTCTTCCGCGATACGCAGGGCGGAATGCTCCTTCGTACCGCTGCCGATCAGAATCGCCAGCAGCTCCGCATTGGACAGTGCCTCGGCGCCTTTCGTACACAGCCGTTCCCGGGGCCGGTCCTCTTCGCTCATCTCTTTAATTTTAAAATCTGACAAAATATCAACTCCTTTTTATTTTTTTATATGCCTAAGCGGGAGCCGTTTTTATAGTGCTCAGCTAACGCTTCGGAGTCGCGACGGGCGGCATCCCGCCTCCCACTTCCTCACTGCGCACGCTCACTATGTTCGCGTTGCTCGGTATCGTCAGACTGGGAACCCTTCCGGGATGCCGTCGTCGCTCAACGTAATAAACGTGCCTCGCGCCCTCCGGGTGGACGCTTCGCTTATTGAAACGGCTCCCGCCCAGACCTAATTATCTTCCACTATACAAAAATGACTTGGGCTTCTCCGCCAATTCTTCTACTTCCTCTTCCGTGTTGATCAGGAACGCTGCCGGTTCAATCTCCGTCACGGTGAGCTGTTCTTTTTTACTGATCGCGTCCCGGCGAAAAATCTTAATATAGTTGTAAGCAATAAACAGCCACACCACTACGCTGCCGGCCACAAAGGGCCAGAACCAGAACTCCATCTTGAAAAAGCCTGCCAGGGCATGACCAAAGATACCGCCGGCCGCCAGACACAAAATGGGAAGCAAAATCTGGAACCATTTTGCTTTCTTTTCATCCACCTTGCGGTATTCTATGACCACGTTATCGCCAGGGTGGGCGCTGATGGGATTCCAGCAGTCAATGTACGCCCGCATGCCCCTCTCCGTTGTCTCTTTAAAATTAACACGAACCTTGGCGCGCTCGCCGTGGGTTTCGGTTACAGTTCCTTTAATCACTTGCAAACTCCTTCTATGATTCTCCCTGAAAATTCATACAACAACAGAATGCACCAGCGCAAACACATATCAATCCATTTACGCGTAGGGGTAATAACAAATGTACCCGATGGCAATGATAAAAATCAAGCCGTACATACCCAGCGCCACCAGCAGCCCCTGCCATGTCCGGGGGTAGCCAAAATTCATATATTCGCCAAAAATACCCCGTCGGTTCAGCAGCGTGTATTTGGTGCGGCGTTTGAACCACCGCTCTTTCCTTTCACTGCCGAGAATCCGCGCCGTACCCATGAAAACAAAAAATGACAGCAAAAATACGATTATAATCCGGTTGGCAAGCGCCTGGGTCGGCACCGTAGAAAGATCAATCATACAGAACTCCAATCCGTTATCATACTCCGGAGCCATGCTTTCGCTGCCTCCTGCTTCTGACAACTCCGTGTAAAATCAAAACTCCAGATACTTATCCGGCATCAGCCGCACCAGTTCCTTTAAAAACTCATCACTGCAGCAGAAAATGACCGCAGCCAGCCCTTTTCCTTCTTTAAACGCAAGAATGCGGGTGGGGTTGGCATCCGCCATATTGTAACGGTGGATATAATGCTTGATGCGGGTACGACGGAAAAAGTCGTGGCGGTAATGCTGGGCAAAGCTTTCCGTTTTGCTCAGATCTACTTTGTAGCTGCCCTGCTTCCACAAGCCGATGCTCACAATCTCCAGCTCATTCTGGCGCAGGATCACCTCGTAGCGGTAAAACACTTTCCAGATCCAGAGCCCCAGCCAGAGAAAATTGAGCCCCATGCCCACAGGACTGATAACGCCGGTACTGTTAAAACGGAACCCCTCATACGCCCAGCTGCAGCAGATTGCCAGCAACGCCATATAAGCCAGCCCCATCTTGCCGCTGCCCCGGGTGGTGGTCTCCCGGCAGATTTCCTTATTCTTCAAAAAAACTCCCTCCAATACGCGTGAACGTTTCAGCGAGACACACTGATGCTATCACTAAGGTTGGATACATGTGCCTTTTCTTCGCTTCCAACAGCATACATGTACCCACTTTAAAATTATGCCATATTATTATAACAGAAATAAACTAAAAAAGATAGAGGAAGAAGGATAAAAGATGGTCAATTTCGCAAAAAAATGAGTACCAGGAAGAAACTGGACACAATCAAAACCACCCGTTGAACGGGTGGTTTGCTCAGGCCCTATAAGGGCCTAACTCCTGTGGTCGCCCCCTTAAGGGGGCGCCGAAACGGCCCGACAATCACCCTCTTATTACTGGCAGCCCCCTACTCGGGGGCTCTTTTTATGCCTTATTTCTCCGGCTCACCCGTAAACGGGTCAAACAGTTCTTTCATACTAATCTGGTCGTTGCTTATATCTTCTTGCAACTGGTTTCTTATGTACTGACGTATCGCCGTCTCATATTTTCCCACGGTATCGACATAATATCCTCTGCACCAGAAATGCCTGTTCCAGTATTTATATTTCAAATTTGCATGTTTATCAAATATCATGAGACTGCTTTTACTCTTCAAATAGCCCATGAATTCTGACACGCTTATATGAGGGGGAATCGTCACTAACATATGGATATGATCAGGACAACATTCTGCTTCTAGTATTTCTACTCCTTTGCGTTGACACAAATCGCGCAGGATTTTCCCTACATCTGCTTTAATCTTTCCATAGATAACTTGCCTACGATATTTCGGTGCGAACACGATATGATACTTGCATCTCCACTTGCTATGTGATAAACTTTTTACATCATCTTGCATGATAAAACCGCCTGTGTTGATAGTGTGGTTGCCAGGCCACATCAATCTTAACACAGGAGGTTTTCTCTTCCGTTTACTAAAATATTTTTACCGACCCCCGGTTGAACCGGGGGGTTATTGGCGCTAAAGCCCCAATAAAGAAAAGAGACTGCAACAAACGTAGCAGCCTCTTTTCACTCTTACCTGTTCCTCTTTCTCACTTTATCTGCTAAATCTATGTGATGCATAACAGAACCAGATCCAAGGTAAGGCGTTATTTCATTATTTTCTTATTTTTTACTTCCAGCGTACGGTTAATGCCACGACGCAGGAAATCCGCAAAAGCATTCTGCTGCCAGTCGGTACGGACAGTCAGTACTTCCTCCATCTGTTCATTGTAATTAATCTTTTTGTAATAATACTTGCCTGTCAGCCTGTTATATGTTGCGAGTTCACCTTTCATGACGCATTGCACAGCAGGCTCACGCAGGAAGGTGTTCGGTACCTCTTTCACTTCCGTTATCCGCATCGCGATAACAACTTCCGCAGAAACCTTCTCGACAACATCCATCAAAGAAGCCTTGTCAAAAGACTTTAACCCCTCCTCCGGCAGGACTGCGCTGACCTTCTCGTCATCCAGCAGCTCATAGTCCGGATACTGGAACCTGTCAATGATCATGTCCCAGTAGTATCCGTTAAAGTCAGCGGCCCGTTCTACTTTATCAGCATTAATATCAATAGGTACAACAGCCACATAAGCTGCTTCTGCCGTTCCAGAATATGGCATGTTCACCAGGATAACCGTAACTAACGCGACCATAAACGCAAAAATTTTTTTCATCACATTACTCCTCCTATACCACAGCAATTTAAAACACTCTCTTTTACATAAAATTACGTGCAATTGCTTACTGCATAGTATAATACCATATTTTTAGGAAACATTCCAGTCAAAATTGTGAACTTTTTATTGTTTTATCTAATTCCCTACCGGAACAGAAAAAACAACTGCTACTAACTTATCCTGGCAGGCAGGTTTATCACAAAATATATAAAAAGCAGGACTGCCGAAGCAGTCCTGCTGATTATTTCTTTCGCAATAAACACAAGTTGATATACCACGCTGTGTTATCTTCGCAAGTTCCGCACCCTTACTGTTGTCTAGATTAGAAACGAACCTGCAATTCAGTCCACAGGGTCTTGCTCTTATTATCGCCTTCTTTAGCCTTCAGGTCATACCATTCGATACCGGCAACCATGCCTTTGGCCACAGCATAGTAAGCAGCTAATTTATAGCCCTTGAAACCAGCCCCAATAGACGGATCCACACCATTCATAGTATGGGCAACGTAGGTAGCATCACCCTGATTATAGTATTTTGCTTCCAAACCCCAAGTGCCGGCTTTTTTGAAGTTTGCGCCCTTGTAATTGGCAGTTACTACAAAACCGCTCTTCTTTGTCGCCCAGTCAGCGTCGCCGTGCAGATAAACAGCGTCTAACTTGAAATCGCCAAATTTGCCGGTCAGGCCAACATCAAAGATACCGTCCTTCATATTTGCTATATCTTTATCATCAAACCTGTCATAACCCACATACAGGTTTACGGCCTTGCCCAGCTGGGCAGCCCCGTTTACGCCCCATACATAGCCGCGCGGAGAGTACGCATTGGCTCCCATAGGAGCACTATTGGAGGAACCTCTTCTCCAGTTGATGGTAGCAGTCTTTGCATAGTAGCCTTCCAATTTAACTTTATCACCGTAGGAAACTTTGATACCGTCAACACGGTTATCGTAAATGTTTCCGCCCGGGTCGCGGGTCAGGTTCCAACGGCCGGCCATAACTTTAGCTCCGCCCAGACGACCGTCTAAATATGCACGCTGGGTGGTAGTGCCTTCGTCACCAGTGTAGGTAGTCTTATCGCTACGATTTTCCAGCATGGTTACATAGTTCCAAGTATCGTTTACCTTACCGGTGAACAGCAGACGAGTACGCAGCTGATGCTGATAAGAGTTAGCACCAGGAGAGTTTCTAACACTTGCATAATGCCAACGAATCTGACCGGTAATCTTTACATTGTCAGCTTTCTTTTCCAGAGCTGCTACGCGAACGCCCAGGGCATCAAGTTCGTCAGCAAATTCAGCAGCCAGTTTGTCAACGTTAGCGCCTTTGGCCATTGCTTTCGCTACAATCTGAGCCATTTCATAACGGGTCATCAAACGGTCACCGCGGAAAGTATCGTCGCCATAGCCTTCGATTACGCCGGCAGCTGCCAGTTTGGAGATGCTGTCATATGCCCAGTGGCCAGCCGGTACATCGGAGAACGGATTTGCGGCATAAGCAGAAGCGGTTACGCCCAGTGCCATTGCCATTGCCAGTACTAAAGATTTTTTCATTGCGTTTTCCTCCTTTTCAGAAAAACAAATTTGTATTTATTACAATACGCTTTTCCGAATCGGACGCATCGCATGCATCCAGCTCGAGTGACCATGTTTCCTCTGCATCGCATGTGATTTATCGTATCGGAATCACGTCTGTAACCAATGTTAAACGGGTTACAGAAATTCCTGTAACCTATATAGACTATATCAGCTTGTTTTTTATTTGTCAAGTTTTTTTAATATTTACCTAAAATTTTTTCGTAACAATTAAGATAAATCCGGATTTAACAGCTCCTTTTTCACCTGATCCTGGCAACCGCGTATTATGTACTTCAAAAAATCAAGTTTAAAACAAGAATTAAGAGATTTAACTTAAGAGATTCAAAGCGCCTGCCCTTAGTCAATCCGCCGACCAACATAAAACGGAGCCGCCGAAACGACTCCGCCTTTGTGATTGCTTATGCGCTTATTTTAAACCTAAAACACATCCCTTTATCAGAAGTATACGTTAAATTCAGACCAGATAACTTTCGTCTTGGGATTGCCTTCCTGCTCGCCCTTTAATGCCTGGGTGTCATAGTAGGTCGCGTTCAGAACCATATTCTTGGCTACGGTTACTTCACCGCCGAAAGACCAGCCTTTAAAACCAGTCGCAAAGGCTGTATCGCCATCAATGGTGTGCAGCAAATAAGTGCCTCTGCCCTGATTGTAGTATCTGGCAGTCAAGCCCCAGGAACCGGGTTTATCAGCTTCTGCGCCTTTATACCCTAAGCCGAATATGTAACCATCTTTTTTACTGGTAATACCTGCAGCAAATCTATCCCGATCAGAACGAAGATACATAGCGTTTAGTGCCAGATCCTTCATCAGATTGAAATCGGCGCCTACATACCAGATACCGACGCTGTCATCACCATTGAAAGCGACCGTTCCGTCGTTCCCCAGCTTGGATTTTAAATAACCAACTTTTCCGTTTACAAAACTACCGTCAATATTGGATCCGACTTCCGCGGCCCAGAACTTTTTGGTAAAGTCCAGGCCCGTATCATCATTAACATCTGTCAGTTTACCGAATGCGCCGTTCACATACCATTTATCGCCATAAGACAACTTCACTACGTCCTGTTCGCCATCATAAATGTAACCATTCGCAAATACATCGTCATCACGACCGGCAACCACCTTCACACCGCCAATCCGGCCTTCCAGTTTAGCTATGTTCATAGCGGTTTCTTCATTACCAACATAGTCGCCAAAATCCTGCTGGTTCTGAATACGGGCAACGTAGTTCCAGTTATCATTTACTTTACCGGTAAAATACAAACGGGTACGCAGACCGGTATCATGATTTTTGTTACTCCAGCCGTCGCCTTTAAATTTATAATGACCATAATGATACCGAACTTCCCCGGTAACCTTTACGTTGTCGGATTTCTTTTCCAACGCTGCTACGCGAACATTCAGCTTCTCCAGTTCGTCTGCGAATTCAGCAGCCAGTTTGTCAACGTTGGCGCCTTTGGCCATGGCTCTTGCAACGATCTGGGCCATTTCATAACGGGTCATCAGACGATCGCCACGGAAGGTGTCGTCACCGTAGCCTTCGATGACGCCGGCAGCCGCCAGTTTGCTGATGCTGTCATAAGCCCAGTGACCGGCCGGTACATCAGAGAACGGGTTGGCAGCGTAGGCAGAAGCGGTTACGCCCAATGCCATAGCCATTGCCAGTACTAAAGATTTTTTCATTTTGTTTGCCTCCTTTAAGACAATTAAAAATTATTATATAAATTGTCAGAAGGCTCTGCAGGCTGTCTGTTTCTCCGGGGCGAGTTGCCTGGTTTCCTCTCCGGTTCCGCAACAACACACAAAGGTTCCAACAAGTTATATCAGAGCATAAAGCAACTCTAATCAGAATGATTATATCACTGTTAGGAATGAAACGCAATAAGTATTTTTACGCTTTAATTTTCGGCTATTTCATTTACAACTCCGAGCGGTACACCTGAATATGGTTCAGTTCCGGAATCCGGAGGACACGGGTTGCCACCTGATCGGCCAGATATTGGTTGTGGGTGATAGCCAGCAGTGTCATATTATGCTTTTCAGCATAACTCAACACAAAAGTCCATATATGTGCCTGATTGATAGCATCCAACATGGTCGTCATCTCGTCGCAGATCAGAAGCCGGGTCTCCGGTTTTAACACCCTGGCCACACAAAACCGCTGTAGCTCGCCGCCAGATAATTCATTAGGCCAGCGTTCATACCATTTTTCCTGTATCCCCATCTCCGTCAGCACTTCCCCGGACGGAACCCCGGCTTCTTCCAGAGAATCTTTCATCTTCCATCGGGGATTCAGGGCTTTCTCCGGATGCTGGTAGATCAGCTGAATCGGGCAAAATCCGGAAGAGGGGATCGGTTTCCCTTCCCACAGCACCTCTCCGTCCTGAGGCTGCAGATAACCTGCAATCACTTTGGCCAGCGTGCTTTTTCCGTAGCCACTGGGGCCTAAAATGGCAACCCTCTCCCCTTCTTCTACCGAAAAGCTGATATCTTTTAAAATCCAGGGGCCGCTGCCATACCGGAAGTCTACATGTTTTACTTCAAGAATTGCCACAGCCGCACCTCATTCCTTTTTCATCCACATTCCAGGTAGCACAGGTCGCCCCGCACTTCGGGCAGCGCTCCAGGTTAAACCCGTTCTGGGGCAGCGCATGGAACAGCGCCCTGCTGTAAGGATGTTTCAGTCCGTGCCCATCTCCCTGGAAGGTTTGCGCGTCCGCTGTTTCCACCACCCGTCCGTCATAGAAAATTGCAATTTTATCCGCCACATGCAACGCCAGATCAATATCATGGGTAATCAGAATCACGCCTTTGCCCTCGTCTGCCTGAATCCGGAAATACTTCAATGCCTCTATGGCAATTTTCAAGTCCAGGCCTGGCGTGGGTTCGTCTGCAATGACCATCTCCGTTTCCGCCACAAAGGAGGTGGACAGCAGCACCCGCCGGGCCATGCCGCCGGACAGTTGGAACGGATACAGTTTTGCCACGCTCTGTTTCAGCCCGAAATGTTCAAAGGCTTTCTGTTGCAAGGCCCGCGCCTTTTCGCCCAACGTACCGACAACCTGGTCTCCCACCTGCATAAGCGGATCCAGAAATGCCACCGACTGGGGAATAAAAGCGATTTCATGGCCCCGGAGTCGGTTCATGCGTTCCGGTGTCAGCAGTTCACCCTTATATAACATCGTACCGCCTGTCCGGGCATTATCGGGTAAAATATTCATGACCGCATGAGCCAGAAGGCTCTTGCCGGATCCACTGGATCCGACGATAGCTACGATTTCCCCTTTATGTACGGTCAGGTTCAGATCCGAAATTGCATTAAAAATAACTTTCTCAACTTTTGCATTATAACTTTCAAAGCCAACGGAAAGATGCTGTATGTCCAATAGGATTTCTTTTTTCATACCGTCATCCTCCCTTCTATTGCCGGGCGCTGTGGGGATCAATCAGGATTTTCAGATAATCCCCCACGATATCAAACAGCTGCGTCATAAACAGCAGGGCGAGTCCCGGGAAAAATGCCAGCCACCACATACCGGCAGCCAGATGTTTCATGGATTCTGCTAAAATCACACCGACCGCCGGTGTGTCTAGCGGCAACCCATATCCCAGAAAGGTGATTGCCGCTTCATGCAGTATCGCATGAGGAAACAGCAGAATCAGCCCTACCAGATACTGTGGAAAGACATGGGGCACGATATGCTTCGCCGCAATATGCCAGTTACTTTTCCCTAGTTTCCGGGAAATTTGCACATACTGGGCAGAACGGACCTGCAGCACTTCTGCCCGGATCACCCGGGTCAGGTTGGGCCAGTGCGTCACCGCAACACCGGTGATAACACCGGCAGCACCGCCGCCGACCGCAATCGAAATCAAAATAAGAAGAATCAGATGGGGAACACCCATGCAGAGGTCTACCATAAATCCCACAGCTGTATCGACACGGCCACCAAACACTGCGGACATACTGCCAAGGACCAACGCGATGACTGAACTGATCAATGCGGACAGAAGGCCGATTTGAATACTGGTAGAGAGCCCGCAGACAGTCCGGAAAAACATATCCCGGCCCAGATTATCCGTACCAAATAAATGTGACAGAGACGGCGCCAGCCGCCTGGCTCCATAATCAGGCGCGTACAGGGAGGAATCCATAAGCAGACCCCACAGGCATACACCTGCCAAAAAAACAACCCCACTGAGAATAATCAGCAAAATTTTACGGCGCCGGTTCAAACCAAAACTTTTACAGTTGTCCGTCTTATTGTATTTTACATCAGCCATTGCTCCCGCCTCCTTCCCGGATTTGCGGGTCAATGATGCCGTATAAAATATTAGCGGTCAGGTTTCCGGCAAACACAAATAACGCGCTGAACAGGGCAATGCCTAACAGCAGAGGCGCATCGGCCTGCATACCGGCTACAACAGCCGTGCTGCCCAACCCCGGATATGAAAATACCCGTTCTGCCAGCACAGAGCCACCGAATAATTCACTGATGGAGGCAAACTGCAAGGTAATGGCAGGAAGCGCGATATTACGCAGCCCATGGCGCGTAACCAACTGCTTCAGTGTTTCGCCCCGTGCCCTGGCAAATAACACGTACTCGCTTTCCATTACATCGATCAGTTTCTGGCGGGTGTGCAGAATGATGTTGGCAACCCCGGTAATGCTCAGCGTCAACGCCGGCAAAACCAGATGATGAAGCCTTTCCATCCAGGTTACTTCACTTTCCACCTTGCCAATAGGTACCGCCAGCCCCAGCGGAAACCATTGCAGTTCCACGGCAAATACAACCAGCACCAATAAGCCGATCCAAAATACAGGCGTGGAAGCAAGGATAAGACTGAACGTTTTTATAATCCGGTCCGGCCAGTGGTCTTTATGCACGCCGGCCACAATGCCCAGCAGCAATCCCAGCACACCGGACAGTATCCATGCCGTTCCCATCAAAAGAAGGGAAGCGCGGAAGCGCTCCCCCAAAACTTTGGTTACCGGTTCATGATAGGTGCGTGATTCTCCCATATCGCCATGCAGTGTATTTTTTACCCAGATCACATACTGCTCTGCGGGAGATTTATCAAGTCCCCAGTGCTCCGCAATCTTCGCCCTTTGTTCCTCCGATACCACTATTTCCCCTAAAAAGGCATCCACCGGATCCATGGGTGCGTTATGTACCAGTAGGAAACTTAGTAACGTGACTGCAATAAGAAGCAATAGCATTCTGGCTATGGTTGAAAACAAATACTTCAACAAGCCTTTTTTCATTCACAGCTCCTCTGCATCCATGCAAAAACCATCATTAAACGTTGAGGAACCACTCTGATTAAACAATGGTTCCTTATCTGCGCCAGCGCTTATTTCCAGGTCCACTCGTTCATATTTTCTACAATGGAAATACCCTGAGACCGGGTAATGACTTTGCCGAAATCCGGAATCTGCAAGCCGTCACGGATAAAGTATACGTTTTGCGGACTGCAAAGTGCCAGAGAAGGTACATCTTTTTCCGATGTCATCAGCGCCTTCTGCCACAGTTTATTGGCTTCATCCCGGTTCGCTGACAAAATCGCCTTGTCCAATAGGGCATCCACTTCCGCATTCTTGTAAGTAGACGGGTTGCCAATCTTGTTCACGTCAACCTGGGATGAGTGATACTGGCGATACACGCCGATAGGATCGGCTTCGCCATAACTCCAGTTGGTAGGAATGTTTCGGGCAATGCGACATTCAGCCCAGGGGGCAGACTTCACGTTAATTTTAATACCCAGCTTTTTGGCTTCCTCACCCAAAGCCACAGCAGTATTATAACGATCAAGATCGTTACTGCGTCCGGTTACGGTAAATTCGGCGTTCACACCGTTCTTATCAATGATACCGTCACCGTTGGAATCTTTCCAACCGGCATTGGCCAGGATCTTTTTGGCTTCTTCCACCTTGCCGTCTTCAAATTTGGTAGTGCTTGCCCAGGGAGTATAACGGGCATACGCATACGCAGGCGTACCATACCCATTTAATCCCTTATTTATAATCTCCTTGCGGTTAATACCGATGTTCAGCGCTTTGCGGACGGCCGGATCGCAGGTTACATTGTTGCCGATTTTTTTGCCGTTTTCCGTCGTTTCTTGAATCACCGGCAGATTAAACAGGAATACATCCGTCACATCATAGGTTTTCTTTTTCATATCTTTGACTTCGTTTTTGGCAAACTCCGCGCTTACCAAAACTACGTCAAGCTTGCCGGATTTTGCGGCAGCAAGGGCAGCGTCTTGATCCATTTTTAAAATGGTGATTTTTTTGAATTTTGATTTTGGTCCATAGTAGTGTTCATTAGGGGCAAGAATCAATTGCTGTCCTTTCTGGAAATCAACAATCTTCCAAGCGCCGGAGCCCAAGGGTTTATCCCCATACGTATCTGTGTAAGCATGCTGGGGTACAATGCCTACTGAGGTCAGCGTGTAAGGGAAAGAAGACCAGGGTTTCTTCAACGTAAATTCAACATGTGTGTCATCCAACGCTTTTACGTCGGCAACCATAGTCAGATCCAGTGCAGACGGACGGGACATAGCCTTTTTAATCGTAAACTCAACGTCTTTAGCAGTAATCGGCTTGCCATCGGCAAATTTTCCGTCTTTACGGATTTCATATGTATAAACCCTGCCATCCTGGCTGATCGTTTCTTTCACAGCCAGATCCATCTCCAGAGTATTGCCTTTACCTACCTTAAAGATATGACTGTGGAAAATATCCGGGTTCCACACACCATAACCGATTGTCGGATCAAACTTACCTGCTACCAGATTATTACCTACCGTAATGACGATCTCATCTTTTGCAGTAACTGCTTTCTGCTCTGCTTTTTTATCGCCAGAACCACTGCCTCCACAACCTGCAACCATCAATAAACTGATCAGTAATCCTGCCGTCCATTTTTTGTTCATAATTTTCCCTCCAAAAATAAATTTAAATAGGACATAATACTAATAAGTTTATTGTATATTTTATATCAACTTTTGTCAACAGGATTTCAACCATACATAATTAAATCTCAATCTATGCCTGTCTTGATATCAACCTTCCGGCACTTGTTTGCCTTATTATCTCTCCATTCAACCACAATGGATAAAGAATCCGTAGATTAAAATATGTATTTTAAATGATATTCTCATCGTTCATTTAAAATAAGCAATTTTAACCATTCACTATATTTTTGCTTTTAGTAAAAAATCGCATTGCATTTTTCCTGCCCTGGTCGTAAAAACGACCAACCTAGTAACGTAAACCAGCATGGTTACTGGGTTTAAACCGCTACGCCTCTTAATATATAAAGGTAAAACCTTTATTGGAAGCTTTAGCTATAGAAATGACTGTCTGACAGTGCATTTCAACTGCTAAAAGAGGCGTGACTAAGGGTTTCCCCGCATTTTCGCTGATAAGGGCCGGATTGCCAAACTAAAAATACCCGCCACTGCTGACGGGTATGGGGAACCATCGGAAGTCTGTAATATCTGCTAATAATTAAAAGTGTTTCTCTGAATCTTAAGCTGTTTGTTCTGTAATGTGATCCAAAGAATACAAGTAGTCCGGGTCTATATCAATACAGGCTGTTGGATCATTGGTTCCTGTAACATCCCAGGCTAACGTGTCATTCATAATTTTGCATCTTTCCATAAAGAAAACTTTGTCTCTCAATTTTTGGAAAACACCTTTGTTCAAATTCGGTTTGGCATCGTACAGCACAATCTTACCATCACAAAAATACACAGATACCGTGTAATCATCATGAGGAACAACCTGTACAATATCCGGTGTATAGTCCATCATAATTACCCTCACATCTTATTTATCTCTGCTTTGCTTTATAGGCTTCCAGTTTCTGCCGCATGGTCATGGGTTTTGTTTCAGCAGTTGATTCTTGTTTCTGTTTTGTTTCGGCTTTAGCAGTGCTTCGTTTGGAATTATTGTCATCTTTTATTTCTTCGGTAACCACAGCCCTTACATTGCTGCTGCTCAAAATGTCCCGCAGTCTGGTTTCAACGGTTCCGGCTTCTGCTACGCCGTCCAGGCTCATGACCGGCTGCTCTCCAACCAGCAGTACATTATCACTGTTGGTCCACACCGCATCGTGCTGTCCGCCGCCGTGGAACACTGCGGACAGGTTCCCGGCAATCAGGAAGGCCTGCTCCTGAGGGCTCATGTTCGTAGTCTTAGCCGGTGTGTAGAAGGGCTTCCCTGCTACCGTGATCAGTCCGGTTTCTTTATTAACAGTTACCTGGTTTTTGCTCCACTCTGTAATCTTCTTATTGTAATTGTCACGACGGCTCACACTGGTGGGGTGGTCGTTGAACAGTTCCGCAAAACCGCTGGACTTGCTGCCGTTCTGTTCCAGGATGTGCTGCCACAGGGCCGCGCCGGCGCCCACGTTGTATCCGGCCGCCACGGCATAGTCAAAGGCCAGCTTGTCCGCCTGACTTTCCATGGGTTTTGTCACCCACTTAGCCGTACCGATTGTCGTAACTAATGCCGCACCGACAGACGAGGCGGAGTTCCGGTTCTGGCTGGCATACAGCGCCCCAAGGATCGAAAGGGGCAGCGCCCGCTTCACCCCGGCAGCGGGGTGGTTCTTCTGACCGTGACCCATTTCGTGGGCAATGACAAAGGCCAGTTCGTCCTCGTTGTAATTTAACTTGGTAAACGCGCCGATGTTGACGCTCATGTTGTGGCCCAACGTACAGAACGCGTTGAAGGATTTATCGTTGTTGACAAAATAATTGTAAGGTTTTTTCACGATGGAATCATCCGTCAACGCTACCGCATCGGACAGCCGGGTCATGATCCGGGCCAGCATGGCATTGGCCGTGGGGTCCGTGTTGACGCCGTACTTGTCTTTAATCTGACCCATGTATTCGTCCCGGCCCTTGTTGTCCAGATAGCTGACCTGTTTATTGAGGTAAGCATACTCCGCACCTACCTGGAACAGGGCCAGCCCGGCAGAAAGCCAGTCCCAGGCCAGGGCCTGTTTCGGCATCACGGCGCCGGCAGTCAGAGAAAGACAGAGTGCAGCGGAAGCTGCAGTGCGGATAATGGAAGATTTTTTCATAATGATAACCTCCAATTATTGGTGACTAAATTGAAAGCACATTTGCAAACCGTCATGGGCAACCTGGAAGGGTTTGCCCCATCGCTGCGCTTTAGGCGGCGACTGCTTGCAGGATGCCGTCGTAGCAAAGCAGGGGAGGGAAGGTTGCCCATGACGGTTGTACATTTTTATTTTAGAATCGTCCAACCGTCCTCCTGGTACACCTTGCCCTCTTTCATCAGGCGGCCCAGGGCACGCTTAAAGGCAGCTTTGGAAATACCGAATTTCGTTTTGATGATCTCCGTAGGCGTATCGTCACAGTAAGGCATGCGCCCGTTCCGGGACTGCAGCGTTTCCAAAAGCATCTGGGCATCGTCCACCATGGCGTTTTCTTTCTGCTTGCGCAGGGACACATCCACATGGCCGTCTTCCCGGATAAAGGTGATTCGGGCCGTGACCTGTTCCCCGTACGCCAGATAGCGTTTGGGGTCTGCCTCGCTCCGGTGCAGGAAGGCAATGTGACGGTCATTGGTAAAAATGAAAAAGCCTTCTTTTGTAATATTATAGATTGTCCCGGTCACGGTATCCCCCACTTTGGCCTCTTCCCCAATGGGTTTCGCCGCTCTGGCCAGGTCCTTGTCCACCTTCATGGTGACGGCCGGCCGGCCGCTCTTGTCCCGGTACAGCTTGATCCAGATTTTCTGGTTGGGGTTCACCCTGCCCAGCATTTCCGTATAAGGGAGGAACACGCCCCGTTCCGCCCCGATGTCCACAAAGCCGCCGTCCCGGGTCACGCTGATAACTTTCGCGTAACCCAGCTGTCCTTCTTTCATCTTAGGCAGCTTCATGCTGGCGGTGAGACGCCTATGGGGGTCCAGATACAGGTACACCCGCACTTCGTCCCCCACTTTCACCGGGGTGGTCTGCTGCAGTTTGTGCAGCAGGATGTCGTCCGAAGTATCACCGGTGCCCGCATCCAGAAAGGCGCCCATGTCGGAGACCCGGACCACCTTCAGAGTGACCACGTCGCCGGCTTTGTACTGCAGGTTATTGTCCATCATCAGTCCCCTCGAAGGCTTCGCTGGGAGCATCGGCCCACAGCTGTTCCAGATTATAGAAATCCCGTTCTTCTTCCAGGAATATATGCACCACCGCGTCGCCGAAATCCATCAGCACCCAGCGGCCTTCGTTATAACCTTCCTTGTGGCTGCAGAACACTTCCTTTTCCGCCAGCTTATCCTCAATGGCATCGGCAATGGCCCGCACCAGCGTGGTGTTGGACGCGCTGGCGATGACAAAATAATCCGTCATGTAGGATATGCCTTCCATGTTCAGCAGTAAAATGTCTTTTCCTTTTTTATCGTCTGCAATCGTTGCAATCTTCTCTGCCAGTTCTCTTGGCTGCATGGTCATACAGTCTACCTCCGCTTACGTTTCATTTCTATTCTTATCAGATTTCTTCTATTTAATATATGTGCTTATATATGTGCGTCAGTCGTGACGCACAGGGTAACCATTGCAAAATGCTCCTGCCTGTTACCGCACCGTTCTCATCCGTCCCCGCTCAGTTCTTCGGCGCCGGCTGGGGCCTGTTGCTGACCACCGGTTTACGGATGACCGGGGGCGCGTTTTTCTTCGGAGCCGGTTTCGGCTCACTGCTCACCGATGGCTTCGGCGTACTGGATACGGTAGAGGAAGACTTAGACGAACCGGATACTGAGGAAGAAGAGCCGGACGAACTACTGCTCTTCTGCTGTGACGTCGTCCTCTTTTCCGATTCGGACCGGCGGACCTCAGCTGCTTTTTTCTTCGTATCGGAAGAAGACCTTCTGGCCGCAGCGGCGTCAGCACTTCTCCGGGAATCGCTGTTGCTTCCCTCGCCCAGCGCATCCACGCCTTCTACCGGGTCGCCGTCACCGGGTCCTCCGCTCATCGTCATAAAAGGAATATCAACCTCTTTCAGGGATTTTTCAATATCGGTCCGGTTGGCTCTCCAGTAGCTGATACCGCTGGAAGGAGAGTCGTAGAAGTTACCGTACAGCATGCCGGAACGGATATTGTTGTCCGACATGATATTAAAGCTGCGGGCCGCCTTCAGCATGGTGACCGTGTCCATATCCGTTTCAATGTATTGTTTGGCGGTAGAAAGCAGCTTGGGTATCTTGGTTATGTTTTCAATAGAAAACATCTGCAGACCCAGTGCTTTCAGGAATTTCTGCTGGCGCTGCACCCGGCCGATATCCCCCAGCTCGTCTGAACGGAAGCGCACATACTGGCCGCTCTTTTCCCCGTCCAGGTGCTGGTAGCCGTGCTTGATATCAATTTTCAGTTTTGCATACGGGTCTTCATACCGCATGTCCTTGTCAACGTACAGGTCCACGCCGCCGATCAGGTTGATGATTTCAATGAAGCCCTGCCAGTTGGCCAGCGCATAATAATGAATCGGGATGCGCAGCAGATTGGCGATGGTCTGCTTGGCCATGGCCACCCCGCCATACGTATAGGCTGAGTTCAGTTTTTCATACTGGGTATGACCCGGCAGGATCACCATGGTATCCCGGGGCAGGGAAATCAGCGAAATCTTGTGGTCTTTTGGGTCGAAGCTGGCCACGATCATGGCATCTGTCCGCTTGGGTTCGCTTTCATCCGCTTCGCTGTCCCCGTCGTCTATGCCAAGCAGCAGCACATTGATGCGCTGGTTCAGCTTTTCATCCTTTTCTATAGCCGGATCAGCCGCCACCACTTTCTTTTCCGGTGCATTGATGATGTTCGTGTACACCCACACAGAGCCCCAGAAGACCGATGTCAGCAGCACCGCCAGTATGATCAGCAGCAGAAACAACCGTCCCCAGCGCATCCTGCGCCGTTTGGACGGATGATAATGCCTGTTGTCATGTTCCGTATTGTTACCGTTTCTGTTTTCCGAATCCATTTAGTTCCTCTTTTTCGTTATGATTATCGTTGCGCTTCCTTCCCGGAAACGCTTGCACAACCGTTCTGTTCCATGATGGGAACGGAAACCTGCATGTCATTTATCTTTTTTTATTCTTTAACTTTTTAGCCTGTTCTGTCCTGTATTTTGCCGCCAGCTGGTTATATCCGGCAACGGCGTCCGGATGAATCAGCAGACCGTCCTCCAGCAGATACCGGATAGTGTTTTCGTATGACAAAAACATGCCTCTGTCCAGATCCTGAAAGGATGCTTCCCGCAACGCTTCCACGCCTTCAAAATCCCGGCCCGGTTCAATCAAATCTGCCAGAAAGACAATTTTTGCGGTTTCCGACATGTCCGCCTTCCCCGTGGAATGATACCGTATGGCATCCAGTACTTCCGTATCATCCGGGCTGATGCCGTATTTCCGCACCGCAAAATAAACGCCCAGCTTGGCATGCAGTAAAATCGGCTGGGCTTCCTCTACCGAATCAACCGGCAGTCCCAGGTCTTTCGCTTTCGCCACACTGGTCTCTTTGGGGACCTGGCGCCCGCAGTCATGGATCAGCGCCGCTACGGCCACCTTTTTTACATCTGCATGGTAATGCTCTGCCATTTTCAATGCCGTTTCATATACGCGCACCGAATGTTCATAGCGTTTTGGTTTCAGGCTCTGCTGCAGCAAAGCGCGCATTTCCTCTATGGTCATTGCCGGGTTCTTCTCTCCTTATCTATAATAAAAGGTACTCTTACCATTTTTATGTTTCCGCTCGGTACAACCCATGTTCAAAAATATACTGTTCCACAGCAAAGGGCACCATGCCCCGTATGGGTTTCCCGTCTCGCAGTCGTTTCCGTATCTCGGTAGACGAAATGGCTGTTTCCGGAACTTCCACATGGATGATTTTTTCTGCGGCCCAGGACCCGTAGGCCTTGGTCAGCCTTTCTACGCCGGCTTCTCCTTCATAGCCCGGGCGTTCAGCCGCCGCAAAATACACCATACGCAACAGATCCTGCACCCGGTACCAGGTGTAAAGCTGGGTCAGGGAATCTTCCCCGATGATGAGATAGATGTCCGCGTCCGGCCACATTTCCTGCATAACATTTACGGTATCGTAGGTATAGGACAGGCCGCCCCGGTCAAATTCCAGACAGCTGACCACAAAGTCTTTATACTCTTGGATTGCCAGTTCCACCATGGCCAGCCGGTCCTGCCAGGACGCAAAGTCCGACCGTTTCTGCTTATGGGGAGGAATGTAAGCCGGCAAAAATACCACTTTGTCAAATTCCAGCTGCCGTTGCACCGCATGCGCCATGCGCAGATGTCCCATATGGATCGGGTCAAAGGTCCCACCCATGATCGCCAGCCGTTCCATGGCCCTGCCTCCCTGTTTTTGTACTGCTGAATCGGTTTGCGCTGTTTCTTCAGCGTTTCCTTAAAGTATTACATTATATTATAGCAATCTATCCCTGTATTTGTAAATAAAAGGAAACATAATTCCCCGCTTATTTCACATTTTAAAATCATAGTAGCCAGAGATACAAAACGCAATGCGGCTGCGCTTTCCTGTCCCCATCCTGCGCAACTGCCGGAAAATCCGTCAGCCGTTTTTTATGCGATAGATTATGAATTCCAAAACCGCAATGACAGCAATCAACAGCACAAGCAGGCGGAACCGGTCTTTCATATCAAAAATGGTTTTAGGCCTTCTCAGAAACTCCGAGAAGGCCTGGGAAAAATCTTCGATTTTTTGCATTGTGCTCCGCTCATCCTGCATATTGCATTTCCTCAATTCACAACCGTATCGCCCGCGCCTGTACAAAACCTGCCGACTTCTGCCGGCAGGAAGTAAATCTCCTTTTTATTCATACCGCAACGCTTCGATGGGATCCAGCAGCGCGGCTTTGCGTGCCGGATAGATACCGAAGAATACGCCGATACCCACAGAGAATACCACGGAAATGATGATGATCGGAACCGAGATGACGGTTTTCCACTCTGCAAAGGTACTGATGGCATAGGATGCGCCGATACCCAGCAGCACACCTAAGAAGCCGCCGATGATACCGATAACGGCCGATTCGATCAGGAACTGCAGCAGAATATTATTGTACGTTGCGCCAAGGGCTTTCCGGATCCCGATTTCCCGGGTACGTTCCGTTACGGATACCAGCATGATGTTCATGATGCCGATGCCGCCTACCAGCAGACTGATGGCTGCGATGCAGCCCAGCAGCATGGTGATGGTGTTGGCCGTGCTCATCATGGTGTCCATCAGCGCCGCCAGGTTACGCACGGAAAAATCGTCATCGTCCGAATTTTTGATCCGGTGACGGATACGGAGCAGATGTTCCACTTCTGCCTGTACGCTGTCAATGACATTTTCATTCATCGCCTGTATGGTGATGTTATTCACATACGTAATGCCCATCATACGGTTCATAGCCGTAGTCAGGGGAACAAAAACCACATCATCCTGGTCCTGGCCGCCGGAAGACTGCCCTTTGGCGCCCAGTACGCCCACCACCTTGAAGGGTGCTTTGTTGATACGGATGGTCTTGCCGATGGGATCCCCGTCCGGAAACAGGTTATCCACAATGGTCTTGCCAATGACGCAGACCCGGTCCTTGCCTGCCATGTCATGGTCGTTTATGTTACGGCCTTCTTCTACCGTATAGTCACGGATATCAATAATGTTAGGGGTAGAGCCCTGCACGTTGGTCGTCCAGTTCTGATTGCCCACTACCAGCTGGTAACCGCGGGAAACCATAGGCGCTACATATTTGATTCCGTCAATATTCTTCTCAATGGCTTTGGCATCGTCATCGGTCAGGCGCGCCCCGCTGCCGGCCTGGATGCGGGCCCCGGTAGCCGTGCGGCCCCCGGACTGGACGATAAGCAGGTTGCTGCCCAGACGGGAAATATTATCTTTGATCTGTTCCTTGACCCCAAAGCCCAGGCTGACCATGGCAATCACGGCGCCCACGCCGATGATGATACCCAGCAGCGTCAACAGCGTGCGCAGCTTGTTGGATATCATGCCGTCAATGGCCATCTTGATTGACTCATTGAACATAATCGTGTACCAGCCTTTCGTCACTGTTCAGGTGACCGTCCCGCATTACCAGGATGCGTTTGGTCTGCTGTCCGATATCCGGCTCATGGGTGACCATGACAATGGTTTTGCCCATGGCATTCAGTTTTTTAAAAATATCCATAATCTCATAACTGGACTTGGTATCCAGGTTACCGGTAGGTTCGTCCGCCATCACAATGGCCGGGTTGTTGATCAGCGCCCGGGCGATGGCCACCCGCTGCCGCTGCCCGCCGGACAGTTCGTTTGGCTTATGGTCCAGACGATCCTCCAGCCCTACATCCCGCAGGGCAATCCGGGCCCGCTCCATGCGTTCCTCCTCCGACACACCCGCATACACAAGAGGTAGCGCCACATTCTGCTGGGCCGAAATCTTGGAAAGCAAATTAAAATTCTGGAACACAAACCCGATTTTGGCGTTCCGGGTACGGGCCAGTTCGTCGTCGCTCAGCCCCGCCACTTCTTTCCCGTCCAGATAATACTTGCCGGAAGTGGGACGGTCAAGGCAGCCCAGAATATTCATCATGGTGGATTTGCCGCTGCCGGAAGGTCCCATGATGGCCACAAAATCCCCTTCTTCCACGCTGAAGTTCACATGATCCAGCGCCTGCAGAATGGTATCGCCCATGGTAAACTGTTTTACAATATCTTCCAATACAATGACATCTGCCATGCTCATCCCTGCTTTCCTGTGCTGCGCCTGCGTAAGCTGCGCTGACAGCACCGATTATATAATCACTGTCTTTATCGTTTGCGCTTTGTTTTACATACGCGGCGGGCGCATATTGTTATTGGTCTGTTTTGCTTTCAGCGTTTTTACCAACAGTTTGTCACCCTGGCGCAGCTTGTCGCTCTTGACAGCTACGCTGTCGTCACCGGTCATGCCTACTTCCACATCGATTTCCGTTTCCTGTTTGGTCTTCGGGTCATATTTCTTCACGTACTTACGGCCGCCGTCATAGAAGATGCAGTTCTGGGGAACCATCAGCACGTCGCCGGCCTCGCTGATGATAATGTTGGCCCGGGCCGTCATGGTGGGGAACAGTTTGTTTTTGGAATTGGCAACATCTACATAAACTTTATAGTAAATTACATTGTTGGTGGTGGTAGCGCTGCGGGAAATCAGCCGCACCGTACCTTCAAAGGTTTCTTCCGGATAGGAATCAACCGTAAATTCCACTTTCTGTCCCACTTTTATCTGTCCGATATCCGATTCATCGACCAGTGTCTCGATTTGCATCTTGTCCAGATTGGCAATCGACATGATGACCTGGGGCGAGCTGATACCGGAACTGATGGTCTGCCCGACCGGGGTAGGCTTGCCGATAACATAACCGTCAATAGGAGAGTATATATACGTATCGTTGGTATTCGACACAGCCTGTTCATGAGCCGCCTTGGCCACCCTGTAGTTCATCATGGCTGTATCATATTGCTGCCGCGAGATAGCGCCCTGATTCAAAAGCGTGGCATAACGGTTCAGGGTCAGCGTTGCTTCATTCAGCGTAGCTTCCCGCTGCTCTTCCGTTGCTTTCAGAGACGAGTCATCCAGACGCAACAGCAACTGACCGGCGGTAACGTGATCGTTTTCCGCCACCAGCACCTCTATGATACGTCCCGTAATCTTGGAGCTGATATCCACGTTGTCCAGCGCGCTGAGGCTGCCGGTAGCCGAAACACTCTTCTGCAGGTTGCCGTATTCTACAGAAGCAGTTCTTACGGTTTCTGTTTTAGCCGCTTTCTGACTCTGGTAGTATTTGTAGCCTCCGAAGCAGGCTCCAATCAACACCGCCAAAAATAAAAGGGCGTACAGATTGTTTTTAATAAACTTCAACATGGTAATCACTCTCCCGTATTGCTTTATCATGTATCTTTACGATAATTTATGTTTTACCGGTTTCTTTATGGCTATATTGTAATTTATAATTATGACATTTTTATGTTAGGAATTATAAAAAATCATAATTCTATTATTATTTGTACTTATGACATCCCCTTCAGGAAACACCGGCTCAATAAATTTGCATGCGAATCAACCAGTGTCCCCTCATTTCAGCAGGCGGTTTTGCAGAAACTCCAGGGTTGCGTCGGTAATTCCTGTTACCTGTTTTAAATAATCCAGAGGTGATCCCCCCAGATTGCACATTTCATCGTGCGCGGTCTGCAGGCAGTCTGCGTCCGCCAGATACATCATGCGCAACACCGCTTTTGCCTGCTCGTTCCGGTATTTTTCCGAAAGATTCTCCAGCTTCTGTTCCAACCAGGGCCCCACCACGGTATTAGTCTCCATGTAATCCTCCGCAATGATATCCCAGGAAACATTCAGCGCAGTCAGCAGAAATACTGTAATGATCCCGGTACGGTCCTTGCCCCCGTTGCAATGATACAACAGGGCGCCGGTTTCCTGGGCCAGCAACAGCTCAAAAAAACGGCGTGCGGCATGCTGGGCCTGCTTTGTTGTGATGAATTTACGGTAAATATCCTGCAGATACTGTTGCGGTGTGCAGGCCGGCCCGCTGGTCATGTTGATCAGAGTATCCAGTACACTGATCTTTTTCTGTGCCATGCCTGCAAAAGCCCCCAAGCCCATCTGGTCTTCGCTTAACAGGGGAATACGGAAACCGGCTGCAATCCCCCATTGGGGATCCGGACGTTCTTCGCTTTCTTTGGCGCTCCGCAGGTCCACAACCGTACGGACCCGGCAGATTCCCAACAGGTACGTTGCATCGGCAGCGCTGAGCTCGCTTAACCTGCCGCTGCGAATCAGTTTATTGCGCTTTATGGTGCGTCCGTCCAGGGTAACAGTGCCCCCCAGGTCGCGGATATTCTTCTGCTTCTCCAGAAAGATAGGAATCATGGGCGAACCTGTCCGTCTCCGCTGATCAGATATTTATAGGTTGTTAATTCCGGAAGGGCCATGGGACCCCGGGCATGCAGTTTCTGGGAACTGATGCCGATTTCCGCGCCAAATCCGAACTGGAAGCCGTCGGAATAGCGGGTAGTAGTGTTCACATATACACAGGCCGCATCTACCATCTGCTGGAACTTGCGGGCGTTGGCGTAATTACGTGTCAGGATTGCTTCACTGTGTTTCGTTCCGTAGCGGGCAATATGGTCGAGGGCTTCGTCCAGCCCTGACACAACTTTTACGGAGAGACGCAGATCACCGTACTCTGTGGCCCAGTCTTCTTCCGTAGCAGGAACAGCGTCAGCATCCAGGCTGCAAACGGTTTCATCACCGATAACCTGTACACCGTTCTCTTTGAATACCTGCAGCATATGGGGCAGGAAATCCTTCACCGCGTCTTTATGAACCAATAACGTTTCCATGGCATTGCAGGCCGCCGGACGCTGCGTCTTGGCATTGACCAGAATCGGTTCGGCCTGGGTATAGTCCGCTCCGGCATCCACAAAGGTATGGCATACACCTACACCGGTTTCAATCACCGGTACGGTAGCGTTTCCTACTACAGCCTGAATCAGCCGCCCGCTGCCCCGGGGGATCACTACGTCCACCAGCCCGTTCAAGGTGATCAGTTCCTGTACCGCAGCGTGGTCCGTGCTGGTGATGAACTGGATGCTGCCTGCAGGAATACCGGACTGCTCCGCAGCCTTCCGCAGAACAGATGCAATCTTTGTATTAGAATGAATAGCTTCGCTTCCGCCTTTCAGGATAACCGCATTACCGCTCTTCATGCACAGGCCGATTGCGTCCGCGGTCACGTTGGGCCGGGCCTCGTAAATGATTCCTATTACGCCCAGGGGCACCCGGATCTTGGTAATCGTCAGCCCATTCGGCAATGTGCTGCCGCCGATGATTTCCCCTACAGGATCTTTCAGCGCCGCTACCTGGCGCAGGCCTTCCGCCATATCCGCCAGCCGGGACGGGGTCAGCAGCAGCCGGTCCAGCAGAGACTCTTTCAGGCCTTTTGCTTTCCCTGCCTCCATATCCCTGGTGTTGGCTTCCAGAATTTCTGCCTGCTCTGCCAGCAAGGCGTCTGCCATGGCTTCCAGGGCTTTGTTTTTGATTACCGGTGAAACCGCAGCCAGCTTTCTTGCCGCTGCCGCAGCTTCCATCGCCTGTTCCCGTATCGTCATCTTCGCACCTTCTTTTCTCACAATATCACCAGGTCATCCCGGTGGATGACCTCATCATAGGTCTTCTCGCCTAAAATACTTACAATCTCGCTGCTCTTATGTCCTTTGATCTTCTCCAGTTCCCGGGAAGAATAATGGGTGAGGCCACGGGCCAGTTCATTACCGTTTTCATCCCTTACACTGACAGTATGCCCGGCTTCGAATTCACCGGAAACTTCCTTTATTCCGGCAGGCAGGATACTGCTGCCCCCCGGCCGGCGGATGGCTTTCGCGCAGCCTGCGTCAACCAGCAGGGATCCTTCAATGCGGGAACCGAATGCCAGCCAGCGTTTGCGGAACTGCAGCCGGTTTTCCCGGGAAATAAATAAGGTTCCCAGCTGTTCTCCCTGCAGGATCCGGGTAATGGCATTGGGTTCCGTCCCCGATGCGATGATCATGCTGATACCGGAACTGGTGGCAGCTTTTGCCGCCTGGATCTTGGTAAACATGCCGCCGGTGCCGAAGCCGCTGCCGGCCGCCCCGGCGCTGGCTTCCACTTCCGGCGTAATTTCCTTCACCTCATACACAAGCTTTGCATCCGGATGAGTTTTGGGATTGGCCGTGTACAGTCCGTCTATATCACTGAGCAGGATATCCAGGTCCGCATCCACGATGCCCGCCACCAGGGCGGACATATTGTCGTTGTCGCCGATCTTCAGGTCATCCAGCGCCACCACGTCGTTTTCGTTGACAATGGGGATGACTCCCTGTTTTAACAGTTCCATAAAGGTGTTACGTGAATTGGTGTAACGGTGCCGGTCCAGCACCTCCGTCCGGGTCAGCAGCACCTGGGCCACGATCTGCCCGTATTCGGCGAAGAGCTTTTCATAGGTATTCATCAGGATGCCCTGTCCTACCGCCGCCGCGGCCTGCTTCCCCGGAATGGTCTTCGGCTTTTCTTTCAGCCCCAGCCGTTCCGAGCCTACCGCCACGGCGCCGCTGGTCACCAGGATCACTTCCAGTCCCTTGTTATGCAGATCCGCCAGTTCCCGGCACAGATGGTCTATCCGGGCGAAATTGCGGCTGCAATTGGGGTAGGTAATGGTACTGGTACCCACCTTCACGACAATACGTTTAACTTTTGCCAGATCTTTCCGGTTACGAATCATTACATACACTTCCCCTCAGGCACACGTTTCACTATTCCCGGTCAGCCCATTTGCTCTTCTGATAGTTAAATACCATATCCAGAATCCGCACAGTCTGTCCTTCCTGGATACCTGCCTCCAGCAGCGCTTCTTCAATTTTCAGGCGTTTCCAGATCAACTGGAACCGGTACAGCGCTTCCGAGTTATCAAAATTCGTCATGGCTACCAGACGTTCAATGTTCTTTCCTTTTACTTCAAAGTCCGCATCCTCGGCGCCCCGGATGATTTCAAAGCTGTCCGGATCACCTTCTTCGACGACCCCGATTTCCTCCTCCGGCTCCGCCACGTACTGCCGGGCCATCTCCCAGGCTTTCCACATCAGTTCCTGCAGACCTTCCCCTGTGGCTGCGGAGACCGGCATGATCTCGTAGCCTTTTTCTTCAACATATTCTTTTAATATAACAAAATTATCCGCGCTGTCCGGCAGGTCCATCTTATTGGCCACTACCAGCTGCTTACGGCGGGCCAGCTTGGCGCTGTACGCTTCCAGTTCATGATTGATTTTCTCAAAATCTTCAATGGGGTCCCGGCCCTCGCAGCCTGACACATCTACCACATGAAGCAAGACCTTGGTCCGTTCAATGTGACGCAGGAAATCGTGCCCCAGACCTACGCCTTCCGCAGCGCCTTCAATCAGCCCCGGAATGTCCGCCAACACAAAGCTCTGCTCCTCATTCAGCCGGACAACTCCCAGCACCGGAGTCAGAGTAGTAAAATGGTATGCCGCAATCTCCGGCCTGGCCGCGCTGACCCGGGAGATGATACTGGACTTGCCCACGCTGGGATAACCCACCAGCCCCACATCTGCCAGCAGCTTCAGTTCCAGCCGTAACCATCCTTTCGTGCCCGGTTCCCCTTTTTCCGCAAAAGTCGGGGCCCGTTTGGTGCTGGTAGCGTAGCAGGCGTTTCCTTTGCCGCCACGGCCGCCTTTTGCCGCTACGAATTCCTGTCCGTCTTCCGTCAGGTCCGCGATCATGATATTTGTTTCGTCATCCCGCACTACGGTACCCAGGGGAACCTTAATGATTACATCTTCCCCCCGGTGTCCGGTCATATTGGAAACGCCACCCCTGTCACCGCTCTTCGCGATGAATTTCCGTTTATATCTGAAATCAATCAACGTGTTCAGGCTGATATCCGCCCGCAAGATCACGTTGCCGCCCCGGCCGCCGTTGCCGCCGTTGGGACCGCCTTTCTCTACAAATTTCTCCCGGCGGAAACTGCTCATGCCGTCACCGCCGTTGCCTGCTTCTACATAAATTCTCGCTTTGTCTATAAACATTTACGGACTCCTGTGTAATATACTTTAATTATATATTATATCATAAAGTCTTACCATGCGGCAACAACGCCGTCGGCACGGGGCTCGGTGGCTGCCGCGTAAACGCCATCCGGCTGGCGGACAATGATCTGTCCCCTGCCAAAAGAAGTAAATTCTTCCATAACTTTGATGTCATGCCCCCGCTGTTTCAGGTCTTCCACAATCGTTTTATCAAAAGAGGCTTCCACTTCCACGGTTTTTCCGCCTGTCCATTGCCAGCGGGGCGCGTCCAGCGCTTCCTGGGGATTTAACCCGAAGTCAACCAGATTATTGACGACCTGTACCTGCCCCTGGGGCTGCATAAAAGCTCCCATGACGCCAAAGGGACCTACCGGCTCTCCGTCCTTCATTAAAAATCCTGGGATAATGGTGTGGTAGGGTTTTTTGCCCGGCGCCAGACAGTTATCATGTTCCGGATCCAGACTGAAGTTCTTCCCCCTGTTATTCAGCAGGATACCGGTGCCCGGCACGGACAATTTGGAGCCGAAATTATTGAAATGACTCTGGATCAGCGAAACCATGTTCCCCTCGCTGTCTGCCGTACAAAGATAAACCGTACCTCCACAGTTCAGATCCACCGGTCTGGGAAGATGAGCTTCGGTTCCTATTTCCCCCGCGCGTTTTTTACCGTATTCTTCACTGAGGAAATACTCCACACTTGCTTTCATGTAACGGGGGTCCGCAATATACATTTTCCCGTCCGTAAAGCCAATCTTCATGGCTTCCAGCTGCTTATGCACCGTTTCCGGATTTTCTTTTTGCCGATAAGATAACTGCTGTAAAATATTCAGCGTCATCAGGACAACCAGGCCATGTCCGTTAGGCGGGATTTCACACACGTCGTAGCCGCGGTAATTCAGCGAGATGGGTTCCACCCATTCCGGTCTGTAATTCTTTAAATCGGCTTCGCTAAGATATCCCCCGGTTTCATGGGAGAAACGGATTATTTCCCGGGCAATATCGCCTGTATAAAAGCTGTCACAGCCGCTTTCAGCCAGGCTGCGTAATGTTTTTCCCATTTCCGGAAGCTTCATCACACTTCCCGGCTCCAATTCTTTATTATTAAAAAACGTCTCCAGCATTGGGAGATACATCTTTTCATTTTTCAGTACGGAAACCTTTAGGGCATTCTTCTTCCACAGTTTACTGCATACCGGCTGCAGGGGATAGCCCTCTTCCGCGTACCGGATCGCATCTTCAAAAAGGGCAGCAAACTCCGCTGCGCCAAAACGTTCGTGAAGCACTTTCCATGAAGCAGGCGCTCCGGGAATTGTCACCGGCTCCCACCCACGCTCCGGCATGTCCGAGGCAGACAGGTCCAAAATTTCACCGCTGTCTTTATAATTCTCCTTTGCCAGGCCATCCATACGCAGCTTCGCCAGTACTTTTTCCCTTGTAATCCCCATGGGGGCCGGACCGCTGCCATTTAATCCGTACAGTTTGCCTTTATGCCAGACCAATGCAAAAAGATCGCTGCCTATACCATTGCTCGGCGGTTCCAATACCGTCAGGCAGATCGCCGTGGCAATAGCCGCGTCAATGGCGTTACCCCCTCTCTTCATTACGTCGAGCCCGGCCTGGGCAGCCAGGGCCTGGGACGTACAGACCATGCCATTTTTACCGTACACTACGCTGCGGCGTGATGGATATTTATTTGACATACCGTTAAACGAAATATATTTGGCCATGGTGAATCCTCCGTTAAATCGCAAGATGTATGATTGTAACCTGTATTTAAATTATATCATGTCATAGTGAAAGAAAGAAATAATTATGTAAAAAAAGATAAATCGAAGATTGCATATCTTCGATTTATCCTTTTGTGTTCATCATGACGGACCCCCGGAATCCGGGAGGCTTTGAATCAACGGGAGCAAATCGTCCTTGCCCGATTCTTTGTACAAGTCATCCAGATCGCAAAGTTGCTTTCCGTATCCGTACCTGCTGTAAAACTCTAAAAATTTGACAGCCAGCAGCGACAGAGGGCGCCCTTTCACTTTGACGACAGATTTATATATTACTGCTTCCGCATCGGTGATTTTTTTTACGACCAGGGTTTCTTCCAGCTTTTCATCTTTCGAGATGGGAATAATCGTCACCGCTGTATCAGCGACAGCCCAAAACAAGGCTGTATTGCGCGTGGTGCTTACACATTTGACAGTGGGGATAAAGCCTGCTTTATCGCAACACTGTTTAAATTTTTCGTAATAGCCGGCAGAAACACTGAGCGGTATATCTTTTAACTGGTTCAGGCAAATGCTTTTTCTCCGGTGGTCCTTAAGCCATTTGGACTGCCTGTTAAAAACAGCTGCAAAATATTCGTTTGTCCTGAACAGCTCTTCAAAGTCGCTGTTCCGGTCAGGCGGTGTGCTTAACAACCCGATTTCGCCAATCCCGTTTAAAAGCTGTTTGCCCTGTTCAACCGAACTGGATTCATGAAGCGCAAAACTGATATCGGGGTAAACCTTAACGAACTCTCTGAGCATACGTTCTACCAGCGGTCTGCAACGGGAACTTGCGACACTGAGGTGCAGCGTGCCCTTGGCTCCGCGTTTATAGCGGCGGATATCTTCCATTGTTGAATCGTTCAGCGAGCAGATGTATTTCGCTTTTTCATAAAGAAGGCGCCCTGCTTCTGTCAGAACGATCCGGCGGCTTCCTCTCTCCGTGAGTATCAGCTTTGCCCCATAGTAAGTTTCCAGATGGCGTAACTGCTTGCTCAGGGTAGGCTGTGCCACATGAATTACTTCAGAGGCAGTTGTAATATTACCTGCCGCAACAACGGAGATGAAATTTCGTAAAACATTCAAATCCATGACTGTTCTCCATTCCTTGCTTTGTTACTATTATAATCTGAAAGAATTTGTTTTGCAATTATATTACAGTTTATTAAATCAATTATTCTGTTTTTTCATAATTTATCAAACAAATTACCATTTTATTGTTATTTAAAAATGTGGTATGTTAGTGTTACCGGAGCAGGAAATGTTTCCGTCAGAAGATTCGAAGCCGGAAACAAAAATTTGCATATATTTAAAGGAGAAGTGTCTGTCATGGCATTACTGTCGCTGTTATTTTTACTGATCGCTATTTTTTTGGGATTTTTCCGTCATATGAATACGGGACTGCTGGCAATCGGGTTTTCCCTGGTTTTGGGACGGTTAAACGGGATTCCCGACAAAGAAGTCATCAACGGGTTCAATTATTCTCTGTTCATGATCCTGTTGGGCGTAACTTATCTGTTTAGCCTGGCCCAACTCAACGGTTCCCTGGAACTGTTGGCAAAAAAGGTTGTAGCGCTGGCCGGAAAACACACTTTCATGATTCCCATCGTCATTTATGTTTTCTCCGTTGTGCTTTCGGCCCTGGGTCCCGGCACGGTTCCGACCATGGCGATCATGATGGTGTTCTCCATGGCGCTGGCTGCGGAAATGGGCATCAATCCGGCTATGCTTTCAGCCTTATCCGTGTTGGGCGCATCCGGCGGAGGTGTGTCACCGCTGGCAGCGACAGGCATTATCGGTATCAATCTCTGTGCCGGCTTCGGACTGACCGGCATTGAAAAACAGTTCCTGATGAACGGTATTTTATCTTCTACCGTATACGGAGCAATTGTTTATTTTCTGCTGGGCGGCTACAAGCTCCATTCGGATAAAGTGATAAGCCAGGACGATATTCCACCCTTCAACAAAAACCAGATCATAACCCTGATAGGAATCGGTATAATGGTCATACTGGTATTGTTCTTCAAAGTGAATGTCGGTCTGACCGGCTTTGCGGTAGCCATGGTTCTTTCCTTCCTGCGTGTGGCAGATGAAGGAGAAGCAATCAAGAAGATTCCCTGGGGCACGTTGCTGCTGATCACCGGCGTTGGCGTGCTGATGCACATTATCATTAAACTCGGCGGTATCAAATTATTGTCGGAAGCGCTGGCAAGCATCATGACGCCGGCTACATCCGTAACCATCATGGGCATCACGTCCGGCATCATGAGCTGGTTCAGTTCTACCTCCGGCGTGGTCATGCCGACACTGATCCCAACCATTCCGGAAGTTCTTGGCAAATTGGGAGTAGCCGGCCCCGCGCTGGAACTGGAAATGGCCACGGCTATCACCATGATCTCCAACACGGCAGGCATCAGCCCCCTCTCCACCGGCGGAGCTCTGGCGCTGGCTGCCTATTCCTCCGCAGCCAATGCTTCACCGCAGCTGCAGCATCGCCTGTTCATCCGCATGTTCTCAATTTCCGCATTGGGTGTGGTAGTACTGAGTATTTTGGCATACTTCGGTCTGTACCGCATGTTACTATAAAATTGGCAAAAAAATAAGCATCCGGTTTTTTCACCAGATGCTTGTATGCCAGAAATATGGCGGAGTGGCCGAGATTCGAACTCGGGCGAGCCTTGCGACCCCTAACGATTTAGCAAATAAGGAGTCCCCAAAAACAGCCTGTTTTTCCTGTGAATTTTTAACAGTTTGGACATAAATTCGATTGTTTTTTTTGTTTTTTGTACATAAATTAGCATGTATTTTATGTGAATAAAACGTATTGACCACCTTTTTGCCCACCCAAGGATTTTTGTCCAAAAGTATAATTGAAACGTTCTATAAAATACAAGTTTCTTCCATATATATATGGAAGCTTATCGGATTTTGGATTTTTAGTTCAAGCTGTCATTGTTGTCAGTCTGTTGCTTCATTACTTCCACTCATTTTTGTCCTGTGGAATATAGGAAACCGGATTTTGCCCTCCCACTGTAGTAATCTTCGCTACAGACTTGCCGACAAACTTGTTTTGCACGATCTTGCCCGCAAATTGTCCGATAAACTCCTTTTTTCTTTTGTCAACAGGGCCTCCACTGTCATATGGGCGTGGAGCTAAAAAAGTTGAACCTGCCTGCATCCATTTCACATCTTTGAACACTTCGACTACCTTTCCATAGCATACAGCAAAGACATACTTTGCCTTGCTTGCTCTTTCAATATCCACCTTCCAAAAACCACGGATAGCGTTGTATTTTTCCAGTTTGGTCATATCAGGATCATAAAACTGGTTAACGTGAAGGCAGACTACCTTGTAAGGTACATCTTCCGGTTCCAGTTCATCCCCTCCATACATGGCGATCAGTTCTTTCGCATCGATCCGATTGCTGTCATGCCCCAGTTGAGCGTTGGTTAACTTGGAAAGACCGATATAGTCGATTACTGCCGTTTCAACAGCATGAGCAGTTTCTTCATCCATTCCGTATTTCAGAATTACGATTTCGGGTTCTTTGTTCTTAAGTAATAGGGACTGGATCTTTTTGACCTTCTCACTGTCACCCTGTTCTTCCAAATGGTCAAAGGCCCGGTTCCCCTGCCCCATCCCCACATAAAATGGTTCGTGAGTGTCCGGATCATAATACACATACACATAAAACTTCAACATACGCTGGCATTCTTCCGGGAATTTCAATGTCATTCCTGTCACCTCCGCTAAAAATACCGCTATTTTTCTTCTATTATAACTATACCACAAAGAAACGCCAAAATAAACGAAACAAGAACAATTTGAAACATATATAATTTTTAAAAAAACGAAATTTCAACACTTTTAAGCATATATAATAAATTAGATCAGTAATAAATAAGGACAGTAGTCATAATGGCTGCTGTCTTTTTTCTATGTTCCCAACAATTCCGGCACCTGCCGTTTACATAGATAAACTATCAAAAGAAAGGTGGAAAACCAAAATGAAGCAAGATTTGTCAATCAGTCAGCTTATGAACAAGGTGGCGGCTCTTTCAAAACTGAAAAAAGATTACCTCGTCCCTACCAACGAGCTGACAGTCTCAACCTCAAAGGATGTGACCTTCCTCAATGTCCAAGGCACTCCTTACGTCCTGCAGGAACGGGCGGCGTCCCAGTTGTCTGCCATTACCCGCTTGCCTTTTGCTTATTACCAAAGGCTGAAGGCAGAGTACCCTGACCTGTTGGACACAAATCTCAACCGCCTTTTGGCGGATCAGGACAAACCCCGGATGGTTCGTACCTTGGGTGCTGTTGCAAGGGCGGTTCTTTCTGACCGTTACCGCAAGGTAGAACACGAAACCCTGCTGGACTCCCTCATGCCCCTGATAGCAGATGTCAAAGGACTGGAAGTGGTATCTGCTTCCCTTACTGCCGACAGACTCTACTTAAAAGCTACCTGCCAATATGAAAAAGCTGAAGTAAAAGTAGGCGATACAGTAGCTTGGGGCATACTCTGCGTCAACAGTGAAACAGGCTGTTCCTCTATTGTCGTCCAGCCCTATGTCCAGGTCTTGAGATGCACCAATGGCATGGTGATCCCGCAATACTACGAGGGAACCCGGAAGATCCATTTGGGCAAAAAGATCACCAACATAGACGAATACGAAAGGCTTTACGATAAGAAGGAAGATGATTTGTCAGTTGTGCTGAAAAGCCAAATTGAAAAGATTCTGGATTCACAGTACTACATGGCAATTGTCGAGAAAATGAGGACTGCCACAGAATTATCTATCCCAGACATAACCAACACAATGGAAATAGTAACTAAACGCTACTCTTTGTCCGATATGGAAAAAGAAGCCGTCCTGCAACACTACTTGGGAAATAAAGACAGTTCCCTGTGGGGTCTTGTCAATGCCGTCACTGAAGCATCCAAAGCTTCACCCAGTTATGAGCGGGCCCATCAACTGGAAACCATAGGTACCCAGTTGTTGTATGACGGGGTTGCTTCCATAGATAAGAGCAACCTGTTCATGTTGGCCGCTTAATTACATATATAAGAAATGGAGGATTCATTATGTGCAACTACGCAACTACTTCCCTCACATTCTGCTCAAGGAATGCGAGCCTATTGAAAGACCTGCATAAAAAACTGTGGAACTGCTACGCCCTTGTCCCTCACAGGAATCTGGTACGGGATCTGCTCCACAGCCATAACTACCCCACAGCCGAACAGGAACGGCTCACCAACAAGACCGACTACATCTCTCTTTGCGATAACTATATCAAGGACAGGGGGCCGGTCTCGTTCTTTTCCTGTGAAATCACCTGTGCATGGCAGGGCAATATCCAACCCTTCCTGTCACTTCTGTCAACCTGCTACCATGACGAGATCCGTCTTAGTTTCTGCAGTGAAGAACCCGGGGCCGAGGAATACATCATCCATGACGAAACAGGAGTGTTCTACCCGGACAAATTCAAGGTGGACTGGTGTTTCCAGAACAATTACGAAATCAAGTATTTTTCCAGTTTCTTTCGAGTAATAGATTATCTGCATGCCGTATTCCCGGAAGCAAACCTCTCCTACTACGATTCCATGGAAGAAGTGGAAAACCAAGTCGCCCTTGCCTATCAGGAAAAGGATGAAAACTATTTCCTTTACATCCATCGTTTTTCTGACAATGTTTCTGCCCTTAGTCCAAATAATGAACAGGAGGCTGCATAACCATGACCGCTACCCAGTTTGTATGTCCCAACCATGACAAGATCCTTATCAAACAATGTCTGTCGACCTGCCCCCATTGCATTCGCTGCATGGCTAAACCCACATTGGAAACAGTGGCAAAAAGTGTTGCAGACAGAAACCTCGGACGGAGGTACTCAGTAACAGAACTCCTATCCGGGACAAGGGAACTGTATCTGAAAAAGACAACCGATTACGCCATCAACCCCCAGGACCACATCTTTGCCATGCATGGGTCTGCTGTCCATTCCATCTGTGAACACAGCTCAAGCAGTACGGTACTGACGGAATTCCGGCTGTTCAATGACATCTTCACGGGCCAGATCGATTGCTATGGCGATGTACTGGGAAATGGAAAAAAGATCCTCATGGATTATAAAGTAACATCTTCCTATAAAGCCATGATCGCCTTGGGGTATTACAAAGAAGAAGTCCCTACCGGGGAAATCTACAAATCCGGGCTGAAAAAAGGCCAGCAGAAGATGAAGAAAGTATGGCGGTATGACGGAGTACGAAAACTGTTGGACTGGGCTGTACAAATCAATGCCTATCGCCTGCTGTTGGAAGAACACAATTTCATAGTAGATGATATGTACATCCAGTTGTATGTAAGAGATTATTCGGTACGGATGTCCAGTGAAAGGAATATTACCAAACCCATGTATCTTTTGCATATCAACAAAATTAGCGACCACTGGCTCAGAACTTACTTTTCCGCCAAAAAAGCCCGGCTTGATGCTGCCCTGAAAACTGGGACAGCTCCGGGCTTTTGTTCTGCAAGGGAAAGCTGGCATGGGCGAAAGTGTTCCGACTACTGTGATGTCCATGATGAATGTAAAAAACAGTACGCCGCTTCACTGCCTGATCCGGGCATGGCGGCATGAGAGGGGGTGAAACAATGATTCCTGCATCGTTGCTGTCATTGCTGACAGTAGTAGTCTGCAAAAAAGTACTGGATGAGGTGTTTGAAGATGAGCGTTCAACGTTCAGTTCTTCTGTGATGAAAGACCATGACACCATTACCCAGGAATTTGCACATGACCTCATCCAGTATTCTTTGGAACACGAATCTGAGGATAAGGGAGAGTAAAATACTATGCAAAATCAGCACATACACAAGAATATTGACCCCCGGCTCGCTACAGCCAGTGTTCTGGTCACCTCTGGCATCCATGCCAAAATGTCTGCAAATAAGAAGTTCCAACAGGAAGTCCTGCTTGCCCTCGTCAAATTTGAAGTACTGGACTGGGGGGACACCTGCAGGTCTGATGCCAAAGCCAATGCACTGTGCCTTGAAACCCATGACAGGTTGTTTGCCGTCTACAATACCAGTGAAGGGAGGATCTACATCATAGCAGACGCTACTATGGCAGACAAGCCTTATCAAACCATCACTGTCCTGTTCCCCAGTGAATACTAAGCGTAAGCAGTCGTTTCACGCCTGCTTGCGCTTTTTCCTTGTCATCGAAAAACGGTTTCAGCGAAGCAAGCTTCACTTCAACCCTTTTCCTTGACTTCAAAAAAAGATGCAAGCAGGGCCAAATTATAATAGAAAGGAAGATACCTTATTATGAACAAAAAAAGATTAGCACAGATTCTAGCTTCCCTTCCGGATGATACACCCGTCACCGCTGTGTTCAGCTATGGAAGAACCTTCAACCCGGAACATAAGTCTACCATTGTGGGCATCAATGTGATTGAAAACAAAGATAAGACGATGACGGCGGTCATTTGTGCCCGGGAAATCAAAAACAAGGAGGAAGCCGCATGAACGAAAATGAAAGTGTTACCATGAACAAGGCTACCATTGAAAAGATCCTGTCGATGTTCCCGGATGATGCAGAAGTTGTGGCGGAATACACGTTTGTCGACAAATACAACACGACTTACAGTTGCTATATTGAGGGAATAAACCTGAATGTCAATAGTGACAATACTTTGTCCGCCATTCTCCGGCTGTATCAGAAAAGAGATGCAGCCTAAAAAATTACTAAAAAAGGACAGCCCCCTACGGCTGTCCTTTTTGCTGAAAAGAAAGGAAGATAAACATGAAAGATATCCCATTGCTCACCCCGGCTGATGTGGAACTGCGGGTATCCCAGCTCCAGCAGACCACTTACGGGTACTATGTTAACCTGCTCTGCTACAAAGACGCAAGATGTGATATGAAAGTACTGGACACAGTATTCGGCCCCATGAACTGGACTCGCACCCATGAATTCATCAATGGCAACCTGTTCTGCACGGTTTCTATTTGGGATGAAGATAAGAAACAATGGATCGCAAAGCAGGATGTTGGCGTGGAAAGCAACACGGAGGCAGCCAAAGGACAGGCTTCAGACAGTTTCAAGCGGGCCTGCACCAATGTCGGCATAGGACGTGAACTCTATGAAGCCCCGGAGATCCGATTCAAACTGAATGATACAGAAGTCAGCATGGGGGCAAATGGAAAGCCAAAAACCTACAGTAAGTTTCATGTTGGGATAATGAACTACAATAAAGAACTGGGGAGATTCACAGAATTTACTGTACTGGATAGTGATGGCAATCTCAGATTTGAGCTGAAGCCAGAATACCGAAATGAAGCGTCATTTTCATCCTCTGCTCCACCCAGCCGCACACAGGAACAAAGGGCTGTACCCCCAACATCCCCGGCTTTTACTTCCGGCTCGGCTTTCTGCAGTGAATGCAATGCTCACATAACCTCCCCTAAAGTCGCCGAGTATTCCATGAAGAAATACGGAAGGGTGTTATGCTACAAATGCCAAAAACTCCATAACGCATAAAGGAGAGATGCCCATGCTTAAAATAAAATGCCTAAAGGACATTGAAAAGCTGAAAGAAGAACATACACTTCCCTCAGAATTAACTGATTTTCTGCTGCATGACCTTCATAGTGTACATAGATGGGCAGACTATGAACACCTATATGACTTTGAAACATATCACACGGATATGACGGACAATGGCTACATAGCAATACTGGATGGAACAGAAAAGAAAGAAGAACTGGAGCAGGAAATAGGGCTGACCGGAGGATATGAAAATACCATCCCGGAAGCCGTCAATTTGCATAAGTTTGGCCCGGATAAATGGTGCCGGGTGCTGGTTATCTACAATGATTCCTACGCCATGATCCTGTGGATAAAGAATTACGATGGTTTCGACAGTTATGCTGATGAACCTGCTAACGAAGAAGAAAGGAGATAATGCAACCATAATGAAAAAAGAACCGCCGCTTAGGGGCGTGTGGTTCTTTTTTTGCCGTTTGACCACACATTTTACGTGGTTAAAAATGTTGAGTACAAAATGCTTGACAACGAAATGATTTCGTGGTATTATAATTCCAAGCAAAGAAGATTGCTAAAAATTAGCAGAAAAGGAGTGAATTACAATGGCATCAAAGAGCGATAAAAACAAAGAACGTCTGGAAGAATTACAAACCTCATTACGAAAAGCTTACTTGACAAGAGGGAAATTTCCCAAGGATTACCTGCAGGAAGCATTAAAGCTGGCATATAAAAATACCGGCGATTTTTATGCTGATGATCATGAGCCGGACGATGAGTCTGATCTTGCGCGCAGTATAACTAAGGAAATCTTCAAGGTCTGTGTGTCTTGTGCCGAAAATCTCCTGCCCGTCATTGTTTTTGTTAATGACGTTCTTAAAGTCCCACCAACCAAAACATTTTTGGATATTTACCGGAGAGTGTGTATAAGAGATAGTGCTAAGTTCAAAAGCCAAAAGCACTCACCAGAGTTTCAAAAATACCGGGATAATATTATAAAGGGCGAAAACATTATTAAAGACGAGAAAACCCAAAAAATCATTGCCCAAAAAATAGGGGCATTCTGGGGATTCATTTTCCAAAATGTTTTACCATATGAACGATATCCGAAAAGCGTCCGGATTGGAACACTTGGAGTAAAAACAGCATCAAGATTCGAGTTACAGGACATCGATAAAATAAAGAATGCTGAAAGTTTAGAAATAGTAGAGAAATTGAATTTGAAATTGGATATGATGGAAGGAGAAGAAACAAAATGATCAGAACTCTTGACAATAAAAATAAACAAATGATCCGGATTGATGAATACGAAGCATTAAAAAAGAAATTAACTGCAGCCGAGTTTACTGTGATAACCGATGAAATTGACAAGCTTGTTAACGAATCGAATGGTAAGTTTGTTCCAAGCTGGCAAGATATCGATTGGTCGAACGCTGTTTTTAAACCCTTAGTAAATGCGTGCGGTGGAGATGTGGAAATGAGCAGTAAATTCTACGGGCTCATCTGTTGGGATGTGATCAGGCAGCGTTCAGAAGTTTGGACATACACAAAATTTGAGCAAAATGGAAGAAAATTCTCAATGTACTTCTTATAAGGGATGATGCTATGGATAATCTGTCTACAGTTCTCACCTATGGGCTAACCAAAGAACAGGTGGCTATCGTAAAAGCACGCCATGGGTATAAATACAAAATCCTTGATACAGAGTGCTTTACAGATATTTTAGCTGTTCCAGCGATAGTGATTTTTATTAATCCTAATCACTTAACCAAGGCGGAAATGGCTCAGTTAAACGAGGTATTCAGGTTTGATACTGATACGATCATAGTATTTTCAGAGTATCCAAGCGTCCAAATGCTGGAGGTACTTGGTTCTGATTTTTCAGATGTGATTGAAAACGCCTTGAACTACTATGTGGCTGAAGATTTGGAAACCATTACCATGTGGGTACTGATACCTGGAACTGGGATGCTCGTCAGCAACTTGGTCGCATCAGTCGAAGAATATCCTGCTGAAGTAAATGAAAAAGATATCCTGCTTGATGAGATCAATAATTCCATTTTGCCGGATGACGATTGTCAGTTAACGGATAAGGCGTCCATAATCAGAAAACGTGTTCAGCTATACAGGCACTTTTTTGACTTGGTTCAATATGGGGAAACTGGTCCTGCAAGACGAAAAATACCATACCGATACGAAGTTATGAACGTTTTGTTAGCGTTAAAAATAGCATATGGGTTAATAAATGCTGATGATCCTTTGCTCAAGAATAACGATACAGACCTGCCGGAAGGTATTGATAACAGGTGGGTACAACATCTTGCAAAGCAGCTCATACTACGTAGAGACAATTCAAAGTGTTTATCAGCTGTTTAACTTGCAGTATAAGGAATAAAGATAATGAACAAAAAAGTGTCTATAGTTGATAATCAAGAAATTGCATTCCCGGTTCCTCCCTCCATTGAAGAAATTTTTGAAACCACTCCCGATGATTATATTTCATGTTTGCATAATGCGGTAAAATATGAAAAACTGGAAGAACAAGCACGGGCATGTGGGTTGACTGAATTGGCAGATGAATATGAAACCGTAAAAAAACAATGGTATGAGTTTTATGAATACGGCGAATTTGGTCAAACTAAGTGAGGTGTGACAAAAAAAGGCCACAGCTTTCAGGGCTGTGGCTCTTTTTTTGCATGAAAGAAAAGACAAAAAATCCGAAAAACATGAAGTTAAAATTGAATATTGCCGCCATTGCCGTCATCTTTTTGTTGGAGACGGCAAAGACGGCAGTTTTTCAAATTCATCTTGCTTGGGGTAATCATCCGAATAAATCACTGCGGTATTTTGCCATGTGGGAAAACCCCTTCACTGTGGCAAGGGCAATTGTCTGCCCCTCCGGGTTCAGTTTCCTAAAATCAGAAACCAGCTCATCTTCCAGTTTCTTTTCTGTTTCCGGGACAACAGGAGGAAAAAACACATCAACTCCTACCCCAAAAATCTGAGCCATAGCATATACATACTCGATGGAAGGAATCCGGATCCCCTGTTCCCAACAGGTGATTATACTGGGAGTAGTCTCCAGTTTCATTGCCAGTTGACTTTTTTTCCATCCCATGTTTTCCCGGAGTTCTTTTATTTTTATCGCGATAAACTCTCTTACATTTTCTTGTAACATAATACCCATCCTAAAATAAAACTACCAAAAGCAGAGGGCAAAGTGCAGGGAGAAGCATAAAACTTCACCAAGCCACCTCTACTTTCGGCATATCAATAATAACATAAAACGGGGAAAAATAAAAGAAATGTTCCATAATCATGGCCACCTGATGAAAAACACCAGACGAATTCATGAGGAATCATTTCTTCAAATAAACTATAGCATAACATTTTGAGTTTTGCAAATAAACGTTTTATAAATAAAAGCATCACCATTGGCGAATAAAGTGTCTGCCAATAGTGATGTATTCGCACATTTGATGTTTCGGCGTGCCCGGTTATCTTCATAGACACTTCTGAATCATCCGGCGCTCTCAACATCACGCCTACAGGTGACTGATAGAAACATCCCCCAGCCATAACGTCCAAAACGAGTCCTGCCTCTGGCTATGTGCTATAAAATAACAGCTCCCTTCAAACCCGGCCTGCTTACAACGTCTTGCAGCACATACCGAGAGGAGCTGTTAAAAAACCTCTGCATGGGTCAAGCCAATCCAGCAGCAATCGCTGGAGGGGATCACCATGAGAAGTTTTAAGAATTGATGATACTCCCTCCGGCATTGCCATCGCCGACAAACATCCGGGTTCGGAAAGTAATCACCAATCCTTATACAAATCTTATCCAAAAACATCTAAAGTGTCAACACCATTGATATTAAAAAAACGAAAAAGATGCTTCTCCCGGTCGTTTCCGGTTTATTGACCCGGGCGTAAAGGAGCAAGCACCTTTTATACAGGACGCCAAAAGGCTTTCACCAGTAACAAGTACTGATCCAGTTTCGGTTGGTCACCCTACTAAAACTATACCAATCCTTAACTAGTTTGTCAAATAAAAAAGAAGCGACCCATATCACAGGCTCCATATCGCAAGATGCGGTACACATGTGAGGCTTCGCTTCTTTAAAAAAGCACTGCCCGGGCTGCTGATACAACAAATGTTGACCACAATCTAACCAACAAGATGAAACTGCTGGCACGCCTGGCGGCACTATCCAGATGGACGTCGACCCCAGGCTCAGACAGAGCTTTTATTAAACCTCTGCATGGGTCCAGCACGTTGGGAACCAATATCCCAAAGGTATCACCATGCGAGGTTAGAAGATAACATTACGGCCCTCGGTACCCGCCGTGCAAGGGCGGGCCAGAATCCATAATAATTACCTTTTAATATAATTATAACAGGAGAAATGTTTAAAAGCAAATTTTGAAATGAATTTCAAATGGTCAAGCAAAACCACAATTTGTATCACTACTATCATTATATGAAAACATCCGTCACACTTGTCATTTATTTTAGCATCATGCTTCTTATTGTAAAATACAGTATTAAAACTCTCCCATTTCCCTATGATAAGGAAATGGGAGTATGAAAAAAAGCAAAGACCCACAACCACTCAAGGTTGTGGGTTTCTTTGCTTTTGTGTCGTCGAAAATAATTAAAAAAAGAAGATTTGAAACTAAAAATTTTATAATATTTTATTGTTAGTATTAGTTTTTTTATAAAATTAGCTATTTTTGATTTACATCATCCCTTTCATATCAAAACCATCAGAACATCAGGATAAGAGTTTTTCTGCAATTTCCGGATAATCAGGGTATGTTTTCTTTAACAGTTCATAAGCTTCTTTCTTTTTCTTAAGAGCTTCTTTCTTTCTGGCTTTACATCTCATATCTATGAATTTGCTAATCAGCCGGGCAACTTTTTCCTTATTTTTAGCTTTTAAATTTGTTTCATCATACTGTACATCAGAAAACAAGGGCGTCTTATCCAGCAGGGCATCTACAGCATCCTTAGCATGATTATAATCATCTTCATCATACTCAAATTCAACTCTTTCTGTATATCCACTAATAATAGCAGCACTTAATATGTCAGATTTGGCTAAAGCTGCTTTCAACGCATATTTTACTACTGAAGCAACAAACTCGTTGTAATTGTCAATCACTAAATAATCAGCAGAAGGCCAGTCCTCGTAATCATCCGGTTGATTTGAAAAAATAATCCGAGTTAATTGATTACTTTCTTCGTTTTCATTAAAACAACAATCTTTGTTCTTTGTGTACTGTTGGGTCTCTCGTACAAAATCATACTCGATGAAATCTCTGTAATAATAATAATAGGAATAATAATAAGGATCATACAAACACGTATCATCAAATTTGTACAGAGAGATAATGTCGCAGATTGGCAATAACACCTTTTGGGGGTAAGCATCACCCGCCTCTTTCAACTCTTGTACTTTAGCCAAACAGTCATCAACTTGTTTTACTGTTTTTGCCAATTCTTTTTGAAACCATTTTTCAGCATAGTTCAAAAAGTCCTTTTTTTTAATGGTATATAAAATTTTCTGTTCTTGAGTCATAACATTACCTTCTTTCTATTTATTTTATATAGGATTCGACTCCACCTCCTATATTAATTATTTGTTGTATTTTTTCTCCTCATTTCGTAATAGTTCACCCTGTCCAAGAGATACACGGGCTGGCTTATAAAAACTCATCTACTCCACTGTTGTCTCTGCTTATGCCCATTAGGAAATAAAATACTGTGGTTTCTCATCTTTTTGCCGTCATTGTTGACATAACCAGTGAAACTACTTTTCTTGGCATGGAAATGCTTGAAATCATCCGTCATTACTGAAAAAGACGGCAAAGGCGGCAATTCTGCTGAAAACAATTTCACCAAACCAAATTTAGAAAAAAATACACATAAGAAACCTATTGTGATAGAATTAAAATATAGTAAATCATAAACTCTATTTATCTATTTTGCGATTTCGGTTTTTATCAATAGAAAACTGAACAGGAGGCTTATTATGAGTTGGGCTTTTAATATGGGTACCATGCTTAAAAGGAAACAGCTTTGTGACAGAATGGATAAAGTCATTGCTAAGATTACCAATCCCGAGTTAAAAAACAGCCTTATTAAAACACGCGATGAATATTGGAATAAAATAGGAGAACTGAATAAACCAGATTATACTAATGAAGATTACATGCAGATACAGCAGGAACATGGCCGCATGGACAGGTTACTGTGTAAAATGGAAAAAATAACCGAGCATAAAATGGTATTAGCCGAGGGAGTCCCAGTAAAACATATCCTTCATTGCGAGTATCCCGGATTTGAATTCCGTGAAGAAATTGATGCTTTTCAGGTGGGTATTCCCTATGAAGATGCCTATCGTGACAAACTAAACGTTCATATTGACAAGATCCTAGCCAAGCAGAATCTTGAAAAGCTTATGGATGTTAAATACAGGGATTATGAAATTGACCCTAAAGGTCATTTCATTTATTCCGAAGTCCTTAATAAAATATCAGAAAAGCGCCCTTGGGACTATGAAGTTGAAATTAAATTGGATGATATTGGACAAAATGGAGACATTTTAAGTACTGAAAAAGTCGACATAGCAGATTTCTTTAAGAGAAATCCGGAGTATTTACAGAAACCATACATGCTTCAAGTTGCCAACGATTACATTTCTATATCAATTAGACAGTTTATATCTGATAGTTGCTGGCAATTTGAACTGTATAATGATGCCGAGTCTGCAAAAAAGTTTTATGGGCGGTTTAAGTTGCATAATAGCGGTTGTTTTCCTGTTTATGATTTTCAATTATACAATTATGATTATATTGACTATGGTATCGCCCATGGGCTCGATAATCCAGAAAACTGGCCTTCCCCTCAAAAAGACGGAACATGGGTCGATTATAGAGGCAAAATAATGTATCCGCGTATCTTCTTTGGTTTAAAAGATTATAAATCAGACGATGATATCTGGGTTTTAGATGGTTCTGATATGAAGTTTTGGTTCAATGAAGATAACGCCAATTGTTATATAGAATCTGATAATAATGAACATGTCAGCGCCTATCACGGATACATGCCCAATATGAAAGAAATACGCGATAAGTGTCCAATAAAGTTCAAACCTTCTGATACACCCGAAAAGATTAAAGCAAAAATTCAAGCATTCTTCATGAAGCAATACAAAATAGTCCGGCAGATTCCGGCAAAACACGTCCTGTACTGTGATTATCCGGGACTTGAATTCAGATCCGAGCTTGATGCTTCAGACATGCGTTCCTCTTATAAGGAAGATGATTACGCCTTCTACCGGGAAGAATTAGAAGAGGATATTTTTAATGAGTTGAATGAGCAGGGTATTGAAAAATTATTAAATGCCCATTATACAGAAGACGATGTAGAGCCACAAGGATGCTTAACTTATTATGACGTAAAAAATGCAATGCAGGGCTACCCTCCCCATAACGAAAAAGTAAAAATATATTTGGACACCGTCAATAAAAGGGGAAAAGTCATAAAATCTGAAGAACTCCACATAATGGACTTCTTTGTTTACGATCCTGAGCATTTTCAAGAAGGCGGAATGTGGGATGCAACGGATGAATATGTCGAAGCTTCACTTCGGAAGTTTGTGCATGTATCCGACTGGCATTTTGCACTGCAAAAAGGCACGCGGTTGATTGAAGATATTAAGCAATGGCCCTCGCCGAACAAAGACGGATTATGGACAGACAAAAATGGAGACGAAATGCACCCGTATATCTGGTTTGGAAGTAAGGATAGCAGCGTCAATATAGAAAATGAATTGTGGAATATCAACAATACAAAGTTTTGGTTTGCCAAGGATCCCTCATGGGATATTTTAGGTTTTTGCAATGATGAAGATTATAATAGTTATAATGGTTTCGTGCCTGACGTAGATGCAATCCGAAAAAGCTGTCCTATTGTGCTGAAGGCTGATGATACACCCGAAAGCATTAAAGAAAAAGCGCAGGCTTTTTGTATGGAGCAATATAGGAAAGCGCATTCATAAATTGTGCTATTGCAAATTCCTTTTCTTTTAAAAAACATAAAAACATTAAAATATAATAAAATGAAAAAAGAGAACCCTGTAACCAAAGTGGTTACAGGGTTTTTCCATTACTGTTTACCTTCAGATTTAGCTATACAATCTGCGATCCATGCTTCAAATGCATTAAGCAATGCTACAAACGCATTGACCAGTTCCTGTCTGCAACTTCTTTTTCTGCCACCAGTTACAGGAACATTGGGAACATCATCATCCTCATCGAGAAGTTCTCTCAGGGATTTCTTGGATGAAGAAATTATCGTTGGTTTTACTGAACCTGCATTTACATTCGCATCTGGTTCGTCCAATTTAATAAATTTCTTTTCACGCAGCATATCAAGACTACAGATGTTTTTTCTTAATGACCATTTCAATTTGCATTGATTACAGATGTAATCATAAGCTTCTTCTTCATTGTTAAAACCTTTGGGCCAGCCATTGTCTAAATCATCAAGAAAAGCAGAAGCTTCTACCCAGTTGTCTGTCATGCCATAGCCATTATCGCCAACAATCGCATAAAGTTTGTAATTTCTCATAGTATAAACCTCTATTCATAATAAATTAGATGGGTTTGTGTTATTTTTATCCCATCTAATTTATTGTTGTATTTTGTTGTCCATTTCAGCACCACTTTTTCTATGTTTTATTTTTTAGTCTGCAGACTACTAACAATAAATTAGATTATATTGCGCAACTATAACTGAACCGGAAACAAAATGAAACAGAAAGGGGGTTGTACTTTGGCTGTGGCAAGACTTATCCAGAAAATCAAAGTTAAAGAAAGAAGATATACAGATGACATCATTACCGTAAAAGAAATGATGGACGTCTTGGCTATAGGCAAAAATACTGCTTACAAGCTATTGAAAGACGGAACTGTCAAGTCATTTCGTATAGGAAAAACCTACAAAGTTCTTCGAAAATCGCTGCAAAATTACATTTATAGTCATCAATAAAAAAGAGGACTTCAGATCACATAAGGGTCTGAAGTCCTCTTTTTGTTTCTTCAACTGTGCCGTCATTGCCGAAAACTGATTGCCGTCTTGCTTTTTCCTCAGCTTTTTACCTTCACCTGCCCATTCATCAGCATGGGAAGCAGGAAATCACGAAGGGAAACCAGTTTCTGATTCTCCTCAATTAAGCTTTTTCTCAGTTCCATCATCGAATGCGTTTGTATTTCATATAAATCACAAATAGTTTTAGATGGCACAAGCACTTTAACTTCTCGCAAAAACATAAAATGTCTTGCAAAACCTATATTAGGTAATTTACAATCTTTCACTAAATAAAATAATAATAAAGCAGGAATTCTATTTCTTTTCGACCTAATAATTTTTGTACCATCAGTTCCTTTAGCAAAAGGAAAATTGATATATTTAAAATATGTAGTCACATCACCAAAAACAACACAACCTGTTGGATTATCAAATAGATACTGTTTGTCATCAGTATATCCTGTAATTAAACTACTTGCTTGATCCACAATCGGGTATAGTCCTGTATTTTTATAATCCGGTGCTTTAATTGACAATAATTTCGGTGGATTATCAACTATATCATCAAATTTCATTACTTCCCACCCAGCAGGAATCTTTCTTTTCAATTCTTCATTCCATACCATCTTCCCCCCAGAAGATTTGTAAGGCCTGCCATTTTCGTCCGGGAAATCAAACTGGACAAACCAGTAATCGTATATTAATTTCGCAATCGCTTCAAGGATGGAACAGGTACTCTCATTATTGAAAATTTTATCATTCAAATTTCGAAGTATTTTAGCAATAACTCTCTGTGAATCAATATTGATTTTTGGTATTAACATCTCCTCAGCTGATGTTACATTAAAATGTTTCTGAACAGCCCCAACTTTAACATTTGAAACTTGCGTACGCCCCCATGAATTTATAAATGCACAAAGGAAATAAGGATCAATCAATGATTTATCAGGCCTTACAATTACTAAATCCGCACAATTACAACCATCTAATTCAGGGGGAATAACAGCACAAGTTCCTGGTATTCCTGTTCTTACTATTACTACGTCATTAGTATGCAATTCAGATTTCTTTAACTTATTGTGAAAATCTTTAGGAATATATTTTATATCGCTTAAATCAAAAGAAAATGGTTTGATGTTTAGTGAACGAAGAAATGTCACACCAGAATCAGTATACTCCTTACCCATATTCCCAACATAACCTACTGTTAAATCTGCTACGTCAGATAGTTTCTGAAACTCAATCATAGCTCCAGTCCTCCTATCTGTTTCATGATGCTCTTTTCCAATTCATGTCCTTTTTGGAATTTCTCAGATAAGAAAGCTTTGTACTCGTTCATTTTTGCTTCAAACTCTTCTTCAGTGATGTCAACATACTCAATTTTTACTTCAAAATACTGCCCGGCAGAGAAAGAATAACCCTTATCCTTAATTTGATTTGGAGTAACTATAACAGAAAAATCATCTACAACATCCTGATTTACAAAAGTATCTATAATCCGGGTGATTTCCTCTTGCCTTAACACAGTGCGCTGATTCTTCCCTTCCTTGCGTTTCTCGCCCAGTTTGGAAGCATCTACCAACACTACCTTGTCATCCTGTTTGCTCTTATCAATAAAAAGCACCGATACATTGGTGCCTGTGTTGGCAAAGATATTGGACGGCATGGATATCACACCCTGCAGCCAGTTGTTGTCGATGAGCTTCTGCCGGATCTTCAGCTCAATCCCCGACTTTGCTGTCAAAAACCCAGTCGGACATACTACTGCCGCCTTGCCTGTGTCCTTCAACGCCCACAGGATATGTTGGATAAAAGGTAGATACACAGCCATGGATTCTTTCTTGGCATTGGGAATCTTGGGAATACCTGCAAAGAAGCGGTCTGTGTTCTTCCACTTGTTTTCAATATCATCTCTTGTAGAGGAAAAATCCATTTTAAATGGCGGGTTAATGGTAATGAAGTCAAATTTCCTTTGCCCGGATGATGGGTCATGGTTCACTACATACTGGGCCGGGGTAACAAGCGTATCGCCCATGACGATGTTGTCCAGGGACTCGGTCAAGCCATTGATCATCATGTTGATTCGCATAAAACGAGTAGATTTTTGGGAAATGTCCTGTGTAAACACCCTTGCCTTGTTGCCAAATTTGCCATGCCCCAGTTCATTTGCCAAATGCAAAACCAAACTGCCACTGCCCCCGGCGGCGTCATAGACGTCATACAGCTTATCTTCGTCAATGGTGGACATGTGAACCAAGACTTTGGCGATAATGGAAGATACAGCCTGTGGGGTAAAATACTCGGCATACACACCACTGGCTACATTGTAATTTTTGATAAGGTATTCATAGATGCTACTATAAAAGTCAAAATTATTAGCATAGGCAGCGGAGAAATCAAATTTCTTGGTAGTGATAATGGAAAAGATTCCCTTGGCAAAAGCATAGCGTTTGGAGGGTTCCACGGTTTCTGTAATCCGGGTGAACAGCTTTTCTTTTGTTCCATCCGCTGTTTCCACCCGGAACTTGTCATTCCTGTCATCATTGGAGATCCGTTCCAACGCATCATCAAACAGCTGAGCAAAGTTCGGCTTCTGCACCTGATTCACCAGAGTTTCGATAGTATCTTCCATGGTAAGTGCTACATCCTGCGGATGGGCATCATAAAAGGCATCCATCTCATCATTCTCATTTTTCAGCACAGTTTCCGGGGTCAGACCAAGCTCGCTGGCAAACTGCTTCAAGTTAAACATGAACTTATCATTCAGAAATTTATACAGAAATACGGAAGTAATAACCACTTCCTCTGAAGCAGTATTGGAGAGGCCATTCGTACTGCACAACCCCTGCAGGTCATCGATCATCTTTTCTATTTTGCTTTCCAAAGCATAAAAATCAGTCATAATAATGGTCTCCTTATTTGTAATTCTGCAGATTCGTGTACATCTCGCTCAATAGGTTATCCAACCAGTCTTTCAGTTTCAGTGCCTTATACAACCCAGATTTCAGCAACAGTTTCACTACTTTTTTCTTGGTTTCATCAATAAAACCGGTACGTCCCTGGACGGTCAGCGTGTCTACTTCTATTACATCTTTGATTTTGCCATGGATCAGCTTCAAGGCTTCTTCCACCTGCTTGTTGCTTAAGTCCGGGCGTTTCACCAATGTGTCCTGATAGGTGCGAACCATGGCGTAATTCCCGTCATAAATGGAAGCAAGCCGCTCATTTTCCTTGTTAATGGAAATGGCTTCCTCTAACAGTTTCCTCATTTCCACTGTCAGCCCGTCCAGTTCGTCGAGATCCTTGATGTCCATGCGGTCAAACAGTTTCTTTAAGGCGTCATTCAAAGAAATAATACGGATGTCTTTCTTGTTCTTGTTGACCTTGATCTCATTCTGCACTTTGGTAAGGGTGTCGGTAAAGTCGGCAACCTGCTGGCTGTTGGGATCAAATTTGGACAAATCGATAACAGAAACAGAGACCTTAAGGAATTCAAACACTATTTCCACGATCTCCTCGTTGGAGATGATGGTCATCATCTGCACAGGTTCATCCTGCAGATTAAGGAAATCAATGCGTTCCTGCGTGCTTCTCAGCCGTTTTTTGATAAACTCTATGTCAACTTTCTTGGCTTCTTCCATGGCATTGGACAGCAGGAACTCCACATAACAGTTCTTCATCGTGTTCAGCAGCCGTTTGATGGTCAGCAAAGTCGGCTTGTTGAACAAGGACAGCTTCTGGCTGTATTTTTCCAAATTGTTGGTGTCAATAATGTCGTCCAAATCCTGCTCTGCTTTGTCATAGTTCTGCTTAATGGTCTCCACATCAATCAGAAGGCCCGTCAGACTGTTGTGCCCATCCGGATCGTCCGTATCATTCATGTCTTTTTCCAGTTCTTTGAGATAGGCATCAATAGTGCGGTCATATTCAGCTTCAATGTCAACAAAGTCGGTAATGTAGCCGTACTTGTACAGTTTGCCATTCGGGGCTTTGTACGGGCGGTTCACCCGGGAAATGGTCTGTAACAGGCTCTGGGCATGGGGCCCACGAAGCAGGTACATCTTTTTCAGACGGCTCACATCATAGCCGACGGTAAGCATAAAATGAACTACCAAAAGATCCGGGAAGCCCAACCGCTTGAAATTGTCCTGATTGTTTCGGTTCTTTTCTTCCTGCTTGGCGTCACTGCTGTCAGAAATCACAAGCCCGGAAGTAAGCTGGGAGTTCTTCACAAACCACTCATGCACTTTCCTTGCCTGTGTGTTGCTCCGGCAGACGATCATGCCGCCAATGCTGTTGTCCTCATTGGTCAGACGGAAATGATAGAAATCCTTCTCAATGTACTTGCCTAATGAGGATACATAGGAATCGGATTCAAAGATGTCGGCTTTTTCCAAATTCACGTCTTCCAGTTGCAGATCCTGTTTTATTTTTTTCTTAACAACAGTATCAATTTTTTCCTTTTTAATACGCAAGGTGTAGCCATCTGCAATAGATTTGTCATAGAAGTATTTGTGAATGTAATCCCCGAACTTCATGTTGCTTCTTTCTTTGGCAGATAATAGCGGTGTGCCAGTCAAAGCAACAAACACAGCATCCGGGTCGCATAAAATAAGATTCTTAAAATACTCCCCTCGCAAGGCATAGCTGCGATGGGCTTCATCAATAAAGAATACACGCTGGACGGAGCTGTTGTACTCGTTCAACGCCTTGGGAATAGCAGATTCGAATTTCTGGATGTTGACTACTACAAACTCCCCTACCTTGTCCGCCCCTTCATTTTTGGGGATAACTACCTGCAGTTCATCCGAAAAGCCCTTCCGGGAATCACAGTTGGTCACAGAGAAATAACGGGAGCTGAACTCCATGTTATCCTGACGCAACAGCTCCATGCGATCTACTATGAAGAAAAACCGGGTAACTACATTTTGTTTTGCATAGTAATCACGAATAATACGATTGGCATAACAGGCTAATTCTGTTTTCCCGGATCCCTGTGTGTGCCAGATGATCCCACGTTTTTTCCCTTTTTCCAGCCGCTTGACAAGAGCTCTGGATGCAAAGAACTGGGGATACCGCATGATGTGTTTCTCCGGCACTTCCCCGGACAGATACAAAATGCCATATTTCAAAATAAACAGGAAGCGTTCTTTGTCATAAACAGACGTGATAAACTTGTTGCAAGGGGCGTCATTGCTGTCAGCAGTCTGAAACTCTTCCTTGTCATATATAGAAGGACTGTAGCCAAGGTCTTTGATAATAGAGCGGCACAACTCCTCATCCAAGGCAAAGTAAGGATACGAAGCGTGATACGCCGGGTTATCCTCACGGAAGAAGGAAAAAGTGGTTCTCATTCCATTGGGCGAGGTATAAAAGGATCCGGCCCGTACTATGTCGGCACTGTCGGCATCATTGTTTTCGTATTCCATGTTATTTGAAAAGGATACGAACTGCAGAAGATTAAAGAACTTCTTGAATTCCGGCTTCTGCAGACGCTGGTTGATCATGCGGTTGAACTCTTCCTGGATGCCGCCTTCATTGTTGGGCTTTTTTACTTCCAAAAAGGCTAAGGGAATGCCATTCACCAGTATGTTGATGTCCGGGCGGAAGGAGCCTTCCTCTGTGTCCTTTTCCACAGTAAAGGGCAGTTCATCCACCACTGCGAAATCATTGTTCTGCGGATTGGCAAAATCAATCAGCCGGATGTCGGCAGTGACATCAGTCAGCCGCTGATAGAATTCCCGGCCAAGGTCATTGCTCCGGATCAGGTCGTGGATCTCATGGACTACAGCCAGAATCTCTTCGTCAGTAAAAGCTTTGCCATTGATTCTTTCCAAGGCGGGCTTAAAGCGGTTGATAAAGATCTTCGTATTAAAATCTATGTCAGAATCATTCAAGGACTGGTAGGCATAACCAAGCCGCAGGAATTGGAACGTCGCAGGGATCTTGACCCTTGTATCTTCATTAAAGCTCCTCATATTGCGCTCCTTCCTGCTGCTTTGCTCGTTTTCCACTCATTCACCTTGCGATAAAATGTGTTTGATGACCAGCCATACTTAGTGAACAGGCTTTTTGCCGTACATTGGTTATTTCGCCATTTTTCCATATCTTCCTGCCATGAGTCCGGCAGGGGCACTGCTTTTCTCCCAAACTTTTTGCCATTCTTGCGGGCGACCGCAATGCCTTCCTGTTGGCGTTTCTTAATGTAAGCCCGTTCCCTTTCAGCCACATAGCCCAGTACTTCGATGAGCAGGTTGTTGATCATGTCCATGGTGGCTGCTGTGATTTCGTCCGTCACCTCTGTCATGGTAGTAGGCAAGTCCAACACACGCACCCTCACCTTTTTTGCCCTCAAATCGCTCAATACCTGCTTGATTTCGTCCTTGTTGCGTCCCAACCGATCAAGACTACAAATGAACAAGCTGTCGCCAGCCCGAAGGCTTCTTTGCAACAAAGATTGCAGTTCTGGCCTGTTCAGGTCTTTGCCGGAAGCCTTTTCCCGGACAATATCACGGTCAACTACATACTTTTGCAGTGCCACAATCTGTCGGTCCAGATTTTGGTCTTTGCTTGAAACCCTTGCATATCCGAAATTTCTGTGTTCCTGCATGTCTCCCATAGTGAATCCCCCTATCAAAATACCACAGGTAAATTATACCATACATACGTCAAAAGTACAAACTAAAAAGTGGTATGTGCGAAAATGAGAAGTTAAGAAAAAAGTGATGGAAAAATACGGGATTTTAGGGTAGAATAGTAGTGTGAGTTAAAGTACACATTTTGGAGCAGGTGCTGTCAACGCTGTCATAAAGCGGCAATGGCGGCAAAATGGAGGAAATTAATATGCGGGCTACGAGAGAAGTACGCAATGGCTTGAACGTAAAAATGTTCGTCGAAGAACTCATAGAACTTCTGAGAATTTCAGATACAGAAACGATAAACTGGATAACCGACATGAAACAGTTGTGGCGGAGGTACATTGGAATCTGCCTGTTGGGTTGGAAGATGTTCCCGGGGGGTCTGTCGGAAGAACTGGAGACGCAGGTTAAAGAGTGGGATGGGAATATTTACGCTGACGAATACACCATGCCAATCAACAATGAAAACGCAACAGGCTACGCTTATCTGGTGTATTTGTCACAAAAAAATCCTGAGTTCATCGACTTTTTGCGGAATTATCATAAACGTGCAAGTAAGCAGGAAGAAACAGGCTTCCCAACTATTAAGACCTATAATCTGTTCAAGTCCTGCAGTAGTGATGCTTTGTATTTAAACTACATCGCCTCCAACGTCGGCTTACTAAACAAACTGGGTGCTATTCCATTACGAAAACAATACGTAAACAAACTTATCAAAATAAAGCACATAGCTCAAACGACGAACGAGACTTACCATATGCAGGTTGCTGAAACCTGTCTCAAATTGATTAAATCTTTTCAAAAGCGAGAGGCCGGAAGGAATAAACGTCTGAAAACAGCACTGGACTACTTTCATTTTACAGTAAATAATGCAGGAATCCTGACCTTGCAGGATGATAACACAGAGTCGGATCCACTTCTTGCCTATTTAAACGAGTTTAATACCAATGCCCAAGCAGATGGTTCGGAAGCCATACATGAAATGCTGGAGCAAGTACAGACGGAACTGGTAAAAGGACAACAGCGTGCAAAAGGCCTAAACCGGGCTATAAATAAAAGAAAGAAAGCAAATATTACAATAGATGTAAATCAAACAGAATAAGTACAGAAAATAAAATCGGCTTTAAAAAAAATTTTTAAGCCGATTTTTCTTTTTCATACCACCCGGAAATAACATTTTCCATTTTGATCATGTCCAGTAAGTCCTTGCCCTAACATTTTTTGATGTAAACTTAAAAACTTTTTTGCATTCCTTTTTCGGGTAAGAATTGCGAAAATGCGTCAACCATGCGTGTTTTCGCAATTATTTTTTATTGACAAACTTTTCGCAGTGCGATAGAATTAGCGTGCAATATGAAAGTCAAAAGGTTAAAATCTGTGGCTTTCGTAGAGCATTCGGTTCAGCCAACAGGTACTTGCAAGCTTTTTGCGTACGCAGCGGGTGGCCTGTTGGCAGGCGGTGGCCACCGTCGAGCCGGATTCCCCAATGGGCCCGGGCCTATTGGGGACCAAGTTTTACAAAGTTTTGAAAAACAAGTTCTCCGGGCAGCGATCCGGCAGGGCTGCAACAACAATCGGCTCTGCCGGTTCAACCGACCAGGACTGACGAAGAACCTTGATAATTGAAAATATTGAAGGTGAATAAAATGATCCATAATCGAATTAAATTCACAGATTTTCAGAAATTCCATACCGAATGGCTGCCTAAGACGTTGGCAACCGTACAATCGGAAATTCGCCAAATCTGCGACGATTTTATTGCTCATGGACCGGATAAAAATGAAAACACGGGGTTAACCTATGAGGGCATTGAATCCAGTCTGTTAAAACCAATTTCCAGAGCAATTATTACCAGAGATCCACTCGATGATTTTAGCAAGGGCTGTTATTTCGTAAATGAATTCTGCGATAGCGAAGACTATGAGGCTGATGCAAGAGAATACGATTATTGCTGGGAGGTTTTACCTGAAAATGGCGACCCGGCAATGAGTAATCCAATTCCATTTAATGAAGCAATGCATAACGACATCGTATCCTTACAGCTGACGTCTGCAACCTTTGCTTTGAATTATCTGCTTTCGAAAAATTGTGGTTTTTATGCGTTCTTTTTAGCCAGATATTTGAATGAAATGACGATACTGCGTCGTCGCTTAACTGATGAAGATGATGTTTACCTGACGTATTGCTACAGGAAAGCAGTTGCTTCATGTCCAAGTTTTGAGAAAGTAGTGAACGATTTATTGGTTGCTGACATTTATACCGAAAGCATGGATTATAAAGATGTAGAAATGCACCGTAAGGTTCGTCAACGGCATTACACAGACTTTATAAGCCGCAAAACCAGTGAATTGAATTAACGTAACTTGACAGACTGACAGGCTCCGTAAGGGGCCGTCAGTCCTGTCACCCTAAAATTCCGTCGGCAAAGACGGCAGAACTAACGGAGGTTCCAATGGAAAAAGGTAAGATTTTAAATAGTAAGAACAAAAAGGTTGTTAAAAAGGCAAGCACGGTTGTGGCGAAGGCTAAATCCAAGGCTCCGGGCGAGGAGAATACCTCCGACGAAATCCATGTTTACACTGAAAACGACAAGACGCTGAACGCACCAGTAATCGAACCATATGATTACTCCGGTTGCGAAAAAGCGGCTGATTATGTCAATGTTTTTATTCAAAATAGTATCCAACCACGTTCCCGTACTTTTATTAATAAAAACAATGGCGAGCCCTTTGTTACGCTGGCGGACAAAGCCAACGTTTTCGAAACCTACGCCATTGGGAGCAAATCTTTTAGGGAAATGCTCCAGCTGGAAGCGGATGATGAATTTGTGCGTCCGCTTCCGGGCGCAGTCTTTTCTCCCCATGTAGAAGTCATGGCCGCCCGTGCCCGTAAACGGAATGTGGAAAAGAAGGTGTACCTGCGCATCGGCATTGATAGTAAAACAAATAAAATCTACTACAATCTGGCAAATAAAAAACATGAATTTGTCAGAATTGCAAGTAATCAGGTAAAAATCATTCCCAGTAATCTTTTGGGATATAGGCTTCCCTTCATCACTACCAAGGCTATGACAGAGCAGGTTCTTCCCGCTTTAAACGGCAATGGGAAAAGGCTGGACGAGCTGCTGAAGCCGTTTTTTCCTCTGAAGCATAAGGAACAGCTTTTGTTGTTGGCAATCACACTGGTTTGTTGGTTTATACCCAATATACCAAAACCCTTATTGCTTTTCACGGGTGAAAGAGGTAACGGCAAGACGCTCGCCTGCAGTACTGTGCAGACGATCGTTGATCCGACACGCCATGCGAATTTCAATATAACCAAGAAACGGTCTGATCTTTATGCAATTTTGAAGTCCCATTACTGCAGTCTTCTGGACAATATTTCGAAACTGAATGAGGAAATGTCAGACACAGTTGCTACTGCCATAACACGGGCCAGCTCCGGAGGCCGTCAGCTTTATACCGATGATGAACTCCACTATGAGAATTTTGATTACTGCGCCATTATACTGGCAGGCATCAACAACTTCATTTTTCGGGAAGACCTGATGTCCCGTGTCGTTCATCTGCCTTTGAAGCTTGAAAATGCTGGAAAAAGCCGCGTTACTGTAGCTTATTTAAAAAATAAGCTGACAGATGACCTGCCATACATTTTGCACGAAATTTTCATTACACTTCAAAAAGCAATGAAAATCCGCGAAAGCTATACTGACGAAGACGTGGCTAAAATGCACTTTAACGACCGCCTTGCCGATTACGAATTATTCGCCAGATGCGTATCAAAGGTAATGTTTGACGATGAAGAAGTGTTCAAAAAATTATACAGGGACACTGTGAACCGGCAGGTAACGGAACTGCTTTTAAATAATAAAACGATTTCCATTACCTATGAGTACCTCCAGAGCAGAAGCCCGGTACAAAAATGGCCCATTAAGATGCAACCTAAAGAATTCTTTTTGGAAGTACGGAACTATGGCGTACAGCAGGGGTATCTCACGTCCGACTACGATACTTCCTTTGCCCAAGGGGTTGCTGTTTTCGGCAAAACAATTTCCGCCGAAAGCACGCAGGATAATCCCCAATACAATGAAAAGATGCTGAAATTAGGTTATCGAATCACAACAAAATCCGGAACCCGACGCACCATTATCATTGAAAAGGTTTAATAGCCGGGGATGGCAAGCCCATCCCCTTTTTGAACCTTGGCACAACTTGTGCTGTCACTTCCGTAAGTATGAATATTTTAAATTTATATTATTATTATGATGAATCATCATCATAAATGATTTCCATTAGAAATAAGGAGGAAAAATAATGGATATTGACGAGAAGCGTTTTTACAGCGCAAAAGAAGTAATTGTCGCCAATGGCGGCATCCTGCCTATGAGCGTATCGGCAGTCTATGTTAACATCCGGAAAAACGTCATTCCGTCCAAAATGATAGGAAGACGTAAAATGATCCCGGGCAGTTATCTTAAAAAGCTTCTGGAAGAGCCGACGCAGGCTGAAAGTCCTGCTTCCGCATGAAGCGGGCCAACGGCGAGGGCAGCTGCTTCTTCAATGAAAGCCGGGGGCGGTTTGAGTACCAAATCTCATACGCAGTCCCCGGCTCTTCTGTTAAAAGGCGTAAGACCTTCGTAAGCAAGGTTTCCCGTAATGAGGCCATGCTTAAGGCTAAAACCTTTCTGAAGAAGCTCAAAGAAGATGCCAAGAAGGAAAAGGCCGTAACCTTGTGTTCCTGGCTCGACCAGTGGATCGGTAACATTCAGAAAACGGTTAAGCCTAAGACGTTGGAACGCTATAAAAGCCTTATCAACGTCAATATTAAGCCCTACGCCCTCTCAGATGAAGTTCTGACGGCAATGACGGCAAATTCCCTGCAAAAGCACTTTAACGAGCTCCTTGAGCATGGTGGAGCCTCTAAACAGGGTCTTTCACCTCGGAGTGTGAATGCCACCCGCAGGTTGCTCATCGGCGCAATGGATTCCGCGATACTGGAAGGCCTGATCCAGATGAATGTGGCTAAGTTCAGTAAACCCATAAAAGCCGAACAGCCACAGCTTATGACACTGACCCATGAACAGGGAAAAACACTCATTAAGGCGGCTCTGCATCGCTCCAGGTTCTGCTGGGCTATTATCGTCCTTGGGCTTGGAACTGGCATGCGTATCGGCGAGATCTTTGGACTGGAATGGAAGAACGTGGATTTGGATAAGAAATCACTGACTGTTGAACGTACAGTGGTTACTACCAAAAGCGGGGTTCTTGTGCAGGATGGCGGTAAAACCAAGACCAGCCGCCGGACGATCCTGTTGCCTGATAATGTGTGCTACATGCTCAAACGCCTTAAACTCTGGCAGAAGGTGAGAGACATCCGCTTAGGTACCCACTACTTCACTTCCCCATGGGTTCTTTCAAATCCGAGGGGAAACCCACGCAGCCCCAGTTCCTTTTCAGGGCACGACTTCAAGCAACTGTTGGATGAAGCCGGGATCAGCAGGAAGTTTCGGATCCATGACATGCGGCACACTCATGCGACATGGTTGTTGGAAAGCGGGGTAAACATCAAGGCTGTGTCAGAACGGCTCGGACACAGCAGTATACGCATCACGCTTGACACCTACGCCCATGTAGGACAATCCATGCAGGAAGAGGCAGTAAAAGCCCTCAACAAACTGTTATAGCAAAAAAGTCCCTATCCACCGAAGGATAGGGACTTTTTTTGCGTCCATTATTGATAAATCGCGTATAAAATAGCAAAGAGAATTTTATTTATTGCCCACCTTATTGCCCACCCGGGCAAAAAAATAAGCATCCGGTATTTTCACCAGATGCTTGTATGCCAGAAATATGGCGGAGTGGCCGAGATTCGAACTCGGGCGAGCCTTGCGACCCCTAACGATTTAGCAAA
>JAEEGJ010003061.1_pt1 | contig 69382 bp, 60 predicted proteins | sample 8958761 | NCBI WGS metagenome assembly JAEEGJ01 (sample SAMN16246546, study PRJNA631951) | gut metagenome | biome: gut microbiome; feature: rumen; material: RS-attached | host: Bos | place: Iran: Karaj | collected 2018-10 | reverse complement strand
GAAAACATGTGAATCAGGCGTAGGGTATGTAGGATCCTTGTAGAACTCTCCTACAAAGAATCTGTCTTCTGCAAAACACATAAAATCAGCGCGGATCCCGCCGTCACCGTATGTTGTATAAAACTTGCCCAAAGACAGGATCACTTCGCCTTTTTCAGAATTCAAAACGTCTTCTAATCTGTATACATAAACGAAAGCGTCTTCGTCACCTGCAACATAAACAAATTTGCCGTAAGCAGCAAGACCTCCCGCATGGGGAGCAATGCCCTTTCCGGATTCATCGCCCATGCAGACATAACCCAGTGACTTACCGGTTTTTCCGTCTACCTTATAGATTCGCGAAGGACTGCCGTCCTTCTGATAACCTCCGACAAGATACAGATCTTCATCTTCAAGGTAATCAAGGCCCTGAGGAACGAGATTGCTCATAAGACCGGGAATGGCAAAAGCCTTCTCAGATGCTTTGTAGTAATCACTGACAGGCGTTCTGAAGTAAATTCTGGCTCCAATGAATACTATGGCAACCAATGCCACCAATACGATCAAAACCGTAACTATCGCTTTCTTTGCTTTCGAACCGCCTTTTTTACTCATATGGCCTTACTCCTTTGGATTTTTAGATCAATACCAATCTTTATGTCTCTTAATGTATATCACTTTCATGATCTGTGCAAAAATCATGTAAACAACCATCATGATCGCGAGCCAGAGCATATAGCTCAGAGGCATTGCCGGCAGATCGAACAAAGTGGATTATATAAAATATTCTTGTCTGCAACAAGGAAAGAGCCGTATCCATTGCGGAAAACGGCTCTTATTCACAGCAGTCTGTCATTATGCTTATCTTTGCTTAAGAACCCCCGGAAGGTTTGCCTTCTGTTTTCCCGGATTCTTTGCATAGCGCACGATCATGTAGATGACATAACCTGTGGCAACGCCCAATGTATTCATGATGAGGTCGTCAACGTCAGATGCCCTGTCGGCAAACGGCAGCTGGAGTATCTCTATACTCAAAGATATGAGGAATCCGGTTCCTACAACCTTGAAGAAATTATCCAGGCGCTTATAAAGCACAGGTAATACTATTCCTGTCGGGACAAACATAAAAATATTGCCGAAAACATTATAGATCATGTGTGCCCCGCTATCGTAATCCAACAGATACACGAACGGAATCAGGTTGATCCTGCAGTTGAAGATCTCATTCAGATCCAGACAAAGCGGTGAGAAAGTGAAATATATGATGACAATAAGATTTATGTACATCAGAATATGAAGCCTCTCCCGCTTCCAGTCAATCTTCTTATTGCGCAAGCTGACAGCGGCCCTTACGAGCAGATATATGGCTGTATAGACCGCTGCTATGTAAACATACGGTATCACTAACATTCCTATCATCTCCTAATATTGTTTGCGGCTGACCTATCCCCATAAGTCAGCTTACGATTATTATAACAGTCAGGAAATATAAAGCTTGCGCAGAAATAGGGCAAACACATTAAGATTTCCTTAAGTTTTAAGCATAAACAGCCCGTGATGATCATTGCTCTTTGTTACGGGACAAAGAAATAAGCCGCCCCTCCGTCCAAGAAGATGCGGCTTATTTAGCTAAACTTCGAGGATAACCGTCTATACGGTAATGCCTCATTCCTAAAATAATTATAGCTTCTGCTTAATACACCGTCAATTTCGTTTTTAGGACAATAAATCCTGTTACAGCTTCAGCATAAACAGCCCGTGATGATTGCAGTAAGAATATATTTTCCTAATGCGGTTTTTCCTGAATCTCGTCTCACAAGGTCCTTCCGGATAGAGCTTAACCAGCTGCACGCCCTGGTCTGAAACAGCCGCAAGAAATGAGATGTAGTGGTCCTTTGTCATCGGATGATCAACAGTCACATAGTATTCGTCTTCGATTGTCTCCACATTTATCCTGTGCTCATCATCACACTCTTCCGCATCCAATGGCGGCAGGGTTATTCCGCAGCAGCTGACAACCGCTTCGCCCGTTGCATGAATTACATTTCCGCACACGGGACAAACATAGAATCTTCCTTTGAGCATATTTGAAGAACGGTTGCAGTTTTTGATGTCCTCACCCGAGAGCAGCTCTATCACAGAGATTCCCAGAGCCTTTGCGAGAGGCTCTATAAGGCTTACATCAGGAAAGCCCTGTCCTGTCTCCCATTTGCTAACAGCCTTGCTGCTTACAAATATTTTTTCTGCAAGTTCTTCCTGCGTCATGTTCTTGTTTTCGCGGAGCTTTCTGATCACCGCTCCGGTTACATATTTATCCATGGTTCATACCTCCTTCCGCTACAAACTTAACACAGCTCTTAGCGATATGTTACCCACGCATCGTGGAATGACGGGCATGGTATTCCCGTGAGACATTTGGCGGATCGCAAAATTCAGTTTTAAAGGGGTCTGGGCAGCATTATCGAGAGAACGAAAATGTTCTCTTCAGATGAGACCTTTAATATTCCGTCGCAGGTTTCTACCGTGCGCCTGACATTCATGAGACCGAAGCCGTGGCTCTCTTTATCCTTCTTGGATGTGTAACCTGTGGAGTTCAGGAGCTTCTCGATATCGACCTTGCCTGATGCCGAATTCGTTATCCTGAATACGAAAAACTTATCCGTTCTTTTGATGGAGAAAGACACAAAAGGATCTTCACATGAAGAGGCTGCCTCGATCGCATTATCCAATGCGTTTGCGAAAATGCTGCACATATCCATCGGCTTTATCTTCAGGCCGCCGTCAGCCACACCGTCAAGCGCGAAACGGATATTCAATTCATCCATTTTATCTGCTTTCATGGAGATGATGATGTCGAGCATCTCATCACCGGAAACGTATTTCGGAGAGAGCGAACTGATACTGCCGAGCATATCGCTTATGTGTTCTTTGGCCTGATCCGAATGACCTTCTTCAAGCATCATCCGTGTCATTGCCAGGTGGTTATTGATGTCGTGACGGAATGCTCTGGTCTCAGTCTGCTTACGCTTATACTGTTCGATATATTCCAGCTCGGCGCTGATATATGCTTCCTGGGCCTTGTTCTTCTCAAGATAAGATCTCTCAGCCGAGGAGATAACTACAAAAACCGGAGCGGCAAGTCCGAGGATAATGATGCCGAGACCGAACATTATGCTCATGATGTGATATCTGTATTCGATCGTGATGAACTCTGACGGAATAAGGGAGGGGATGCATGGCATGAAAAGGAATATGACTATCCACACAATAAACAACACCCTGGCAGAAACGCTGATTATGCAATACTTTTTCGGCTTGAAGAAACCGAAATATGTGATGAGAAAAAGGGCTAAAGTAAAAAAGAAATTGACGCCTGCCATCACCAGCCATAAAGGTCCTGATCCCACATTCTCATAAAATACGGAATATGCCAGTTCTTCAGTTCCGCCTGCCAGATAAATTACAGTCATATTGGAAAAGGTGGATATATATTGGACAAAAAGGAAAAACCATATCCATGCTTCGATGGCACGCTTTAATCTTTTTTCTTTGAATGCCAAAAGGAAGAATACAAAGGCATAGACATAAAAGATTCCGGCAAGAATGTAATTCAAATACAATATCAGATCAGAGTCCGCATCTGCAAAAAGGAAATTTATTGCAATGGTGAAGATTACAGTTACTCCGATTGCGCCGAATGCCGATAAGACGAGCTTTTTTGAGAATTCAACCTGTCTTCCGAGAAAGCAGGCCGAAATAACAACTATCAAGAGCAGGGCAAAGACGATCTGAAAGTTGCTCAGTACCGAAGTTATAATTGTTATGATATCGTTTGCCAATGTATCTGTCATATCAGAAAGCAGTTCCTTCTACATATGCATATAAAGCATCTTTTAACGCCTTTATGTTGCTGCGGCTTACCGGAAGAGAGATATCCCCGTCCATTACGACATCGTTTTTTACGATCTTCTTTACCTTGGATAAAGATATCAGATAACCCCTGTGGATCCTTAAAAAACCGCTGTTCTTCAGTTCTTCTTCATAATCACTGATGTTGTATCTTGTGATGTATTCGCTTTTGGAAGTAACGATCCTGACGTTCTTATCCATGGATTCCATATAAATGATATCGCTTATGTCGATCACGATGTCTTCGCCTTCCTGCTTGATCATGATCTGACGCGAATTATTCTTTTTGTCCTGGATATACTTCAGAACTTCGCTGAGCTTATTCATATCAACCGGCTTTACGAGATATCTTAATGCGTTGACCTCATATCCTTCGAGCGCATATTCGATGTGCGATGTAAGGAACACTATCTGGACATTTTCGGATACCGCCCGTAATCTTTTCGCGAGCGTAATACCGTCAATGCCCGGCATCTCGATATCAAGGAACACCAGATCAAAGGGATTTTTCAAGAAAGCCTCATAAAGACTTGAACCACCGGAAAAAGTGTCGATATCGTATTCGGCATTAATAAGCACCTTATCAAGAACAGATTTAAACTCTATCCGGAATAACTCTTCATCATCACAGACAGCAATACGCATTTTTATCCCCCCATAAAGCCGGATTTACTGATTAGTATTATAAATGTTTTTCGCTTTTACCATACCATTTACGGCAGAATACTGACAATTCACGCCATCTTCTCTGTTTGCAGGAGCCACTGGTGATAGATTCTCATGGTTATCAATAAGAAAAGGGGAGCATATTATGGCTAAGGAATTATCTACTCAGGCAAGATGGAAACCATGGAAGGGCGTTATCTTATTTGTTATTGCGCTCACATGGCTCATTGCAGGAAGCATTATCGGAGGAATCTTTTTAGGTTCTTTCGCAACATTCGTTATCCAGCTGGGTTTTCTGGGCATTGCGATCGTTGCATGTCTTATCAATAAGACTCCTTTAAAAGAAGTTTTTCCCATTAAGAAAATAACTGTGAGGGATTTCTTCGGAACGGTACTTATGTGGTTGGGAGCGCTTCCCTTGGGAATGTTGAGCGCAGTTATCGTCGGCAAATTCATGCCGCAGACATTTGAGAACGTAACATCCGGTGTTCAGGAGATAGCAGGCGTAGCAGTAATAGGTTTTATCACTACTGTCATCTGTCCCCCGATCTGCGAAGAAGCAATAATGAGGGGCGCGATATTAAGCAACTTCCGCGGGATCAAAAAGGACTGGATCATCGTACTCATCATCGGAGTCATGTTCGGTATTCTTCACACCGATACCGTAAGATTCATAAACACGGCTTTAATGGGCGGATGCCTGGCATACCTTATGGTAAAGCGCAATAATTTCCTTCTTCCTGCGCTCTATCACTTTATCAACAACTTTTTGCTTATCGGTTTGAGCACCATCACCTCAATGCTCGCCCAGCAGCAGGAACAGACAGTAACCGCGGCAGAAGCTACATCAGCCGCTGTCGATTCAATACCGTCACTTATGCTCCTGGCTACCCTGTCACCGCTGTTCCTCGTCCTCGGCGTACACCTCATAAAGCGCCAGACTGAGATATCAGAAGGCATCGAAAAGAAGGGCATGAAACTTGGCGCAAAGATCGGGATCTCCATTATTCCCTGTGTGCTTCTGCTTGCAGGCGGAATAGCCCTCATGATCCTGTAATCCATTATTTTGCATTTCGCGACAATAAAAGTTCCATTCACGACACTTTTCTTTCCGGGACCGTTTTACCTGGTACTATCTCGTTGTCAAAGGAAATACAAACGAAAAGTGAGGAAAACAGTTATGGATTACGTAAAAGGTTGTGATTTCTACGAGCTTTCAAAGAACATTTTGAAGAATGTCGCGAACGGCAAGATCGGCATTGCCGACGGATTAAACGATAAGCTCACATATCCTGCATTAAGCAGCATGCTCGAAAACGCAAAGACAGACTTTGTTGACGGAAACGGCAAAACGATCAAGGGCATGCCTTCTGCTGAGATCTTTGTAATGACCAAGAAGATCGACAAGAAAAAATACATCATCGGTTTATCTTTCAACAGAAGAATTGCAGGCACACCTTCAGGCAAAAAAGGCATCGAAGCATGGCTCGAAGAATCAAGAGACACGATGGTTGAAGAAAGCAGAGTTTTCGCTGAGGGATACGAGAAAGAAGAAGCATATTTTGACCACTGCATGATCGATCACTTCAGAAACTCCGTAGGCATGGGACAGCTTCATGAAGCAGAGTATCAGGACAAGCTCATCTCGAGAGCAAAGAGCAAAAAGGTATTGGGAATTACATTTACAAAAACAGGATTGTTCATTGTTATGATCATCCTCTGGAGCTGTGTATTCCACAACATCGCACTCGGCTTCATCTTTGCACTCTGCATGGTAGGAAGCTTCACGTTAGTTACAAACAAGGCAAAGTCCCAAGAGAACGATCTGGTTAAAGAAGATCAGGTTAAAAACGAGATTTAATTACAAACAATATTAACCAAGCCTTTGACAATCGTGCCGGCTTCATTGTTGACAGTTTCCAACTGTTTTCCGTCAACAATAGGCCGGCACTTATATTTTTGCAGTTCCGTTGTTATAATGCCTTCGTTGGAAGGAGTATGACATGGAAAAGAAAGGTTATCTTGGCGACATCCTGATAATAATCGCCGGTCTGTTCTGGGGCAGCATGGGCATCTTCGTACGCCACTTAAATGACCTTGGCTTTTCATCCATACAGGTCGCATGTCTGCGCCTTACGACTGCAGGGATCCTTTTCGCGCTGATACTTCTGATCAAAGACCGCAAAGGCTTTAAGATCGCTTTGCGCGACATCCCTCTGTTCCTCGCGCTCGGCCTTGTAAGCATATTATTTTTCACATGCTGCTACTTCACCGCGATCCGCCTCATGACGATGTCGACCGCGGCGATCCTTCTTTACACTTCACCCATCTGGGTCATGGTCCTCGCGATAATCTTCCTCAAGGAAAAATTCACGATACAAAAACTCATCGCGCTCATACTCGCATTCGCAGGCTGCATTCTCGTCTCCGGCTTCGGCGGCAAAGTGACTGTTATGGGCATCCTTGTCGGCCTCGGTTCCGGTCTGGGATACGGCCTTTACAGCATTTTCGGGACATTCGCACTCAAGAAATATTCGCCTTACACTGTCACTTGCTACACATTCCTGATCGCTGGCCTGGGCTCCATTTTTGTTGCTGATCCGGTTGATCTCGTTTCTAAGATCTCCGCCGTAGAAAACAAGCCGGCCCTGTTCGGCTTCGTCCTTCTCACAGCAGTCGTCACGGCGGTAATCCCCTTCCTTCTTTACACTTTGGGCCTCAACATGACCACCGCCGGCAAAGCCGCAGTGCTCGCAACAGTTGAGCCCGCAGCCGCAACGTTATTCGGGTTTTTCGTGATGAAGGAAACAGTCGGGCCGGTTGCAATTGCAGGCATCTTACTGGTTTTCGCTGCGATTATCGTATTGAGTTTGCACAAGAAGGAAGCCTGAGTTTTCCAATTGGAAATTTGAAAAACGGGTATGCCGCTTTTTGGTCAAAAATGGCCAAAAATTGCACAAATCAGCCTTTTTATGCAATTTTCGGGCTAAAAGGCGGGCAACAATTGCACAAATCGGCTTTTTTATGCAATTGTTGTGCGAAAAAATGAGCAACAATTGCACATTCGTTTTTTGGGATATCATCCTGCTCAATTAAAAACCCCTCCGGAAGATCGTTCCGAAGGGGCAGTTGATCAATATTGAATTACTTGTTCAGCTCATCAAGCCTGTGTTGTAGGATCAGCAGGAGCAGGTGCAGGTGCGGGTGCTGCAGGGGCTTCAGGAGCAGGTGCCGGAGCAGCTGCAGGCGCGGGTGCCGGTGCAACAGGAGCAGCCTCAACGGGTGCGGCAACAGGCGCAGCTACGGGAGCGGCGGGCGCAGGTGTTGCTTCAACTACAGGTGCAGCAGCAGGCGCGGGTACAACGGGAGCAGCCTCAACTGGTGCGGTAACAGGCGCAGGTGTTGCCACGGGTGCTGCCGGTGCTACAGGTGTAGCTGCAGGCGCAGGTGCAGCGGGAGCCGGTGCCGGTGCAGAAAAATCAATAGGTGATGCAGGAGCAGAGAAATCGATGGGTGATGCAGGCTCAGGTGAAGAAACCGGAGCTGCTGCGGGTGCTTCAGTAGCAGTACCGTCCTTAGCGGGCTTCTTTTTCTTGACCACGAGAAGGATTACAACGACTGCTGCAGCTGCGAAAACAACAAATACGATTGCGCAGATCGCAATGATAAGTCCGACATTAATAAGCGTGAATGTGAGCTCTACTTCTTCCCCTTCGAGAAGATCCCATGTATATGTCTTTCCATCCTTGGAAACTTCTGTTGCATTATCGTCAGTTGCGGGAGAAGGAAGTGTAATTTCTACTTCCATGAATCCGCCGTATGTTTTGAGATCTTCGGAAGTAACACCCTCTTCATTGAGGTCACCAACAACGTTTGTATCCCAGTTAATAGTGTATGTGGAGCCCTTCTTTGAGAGTTCGAAATCACCGAGCTCGAGATCCTCTGTGAAACAGTCAGCGTTGAAGATATCTTCAAAGTCATTGACTTTAACATTTGTCATCGTGAAGGTATAACCTTCGTAGTCACCCTTTTTATAATCATCAACAGTCCAGCCGTCGTCCTCGAAAGCGTCAGCCAGGTCTTCCATTTCTGACTCAACATCTGAGTCGATTAGCTCGTTATAATAACCGTAAATCACTGTCAGATCAGCTTTGCCGTTACTCTTAATGTTCATCGAGGTGCGGAACCTTACACAACCTGTAAAGCAGAACGCAGCAAGAGTGAGAAGAACCATAACGGATATAGCCTTAGCATAGAGTTTTCTCATAAATAACCTCCTGTTTGTCTGAAAACTGATTAGATTATCTCATAAGGATACGGATTTTTTACATTAACATATGTAATGTCTGTCCCGTGCGCGAAAAGCACATCACTCAAAGCCTAAAAATGCACGCAGTTCAGGGAGCACGCGCTCAGCTTCAAGGCGGCCCGTGCGGTATGCCTTTTCGAGCTTTTCAGGATCTTTCTCGGTGCGTCCGATGCCGATCTTTTCGGGCGGTCTGATAACAAAAGACTGACCGTCAGCCTCGCGCTTTTCGACACCTTCGACCTGTCTGTTATATATCACATGACGGTTAGCCATGCCTTCAGCAATGGCAGGATATTTGTGAAGCGCCATCTGTATGATGAACGGCGACTTTTTCTTCACATAACCTTTGGGCTGGGTCAGCACGATAACATTGCGGTTATATCCAATGCTTTCCATGTATTCATAGGGGATCGAATCGGCGATGCCGCCGTCAAGATAAGTGCCGCCACCGATCCGGACCGGCTTTGAAGCGATCGGCATCGAAGCGGAAGCCCTCATCCAGAGAAGGTCATCCTCACCGCCGTCGGTGCATTTATGGTAAACGCACTTGCCGGTCTTAACGTCAGTCGCGCCGATATAAAACTCCATCGGATCGTTCTTGAAAGTCTCTTTGTCAAAAGGATCTAGAACATCCGGCAGCTCACGGTAGCAGAAATCCGCACCGTAAAGATCACCCGTTTTTATGAGCGAACGGTAGCTGCAGTATCTGGGATCCCTGCAGTAGTTTTTGTTATATCTGATCGCTCTTCCGATCTGGCGGGATTTGTAATTGCAGCCGAAAACCGCGCCTGCGGAAATGCCTGCGGCCCCGTCAAATCTTATGTTGTTTTCCATGAGAACATCGATGACACCGCATGTAAACATGCCGCGCATGGCACCGCCCTCTAATACCAGTCCGGTTTTGTAATTCACTATTATCCCATCCTCACCGTGATAAAAATGCACGGGCTAATAATAACAGTGAGTAAGTATATTCGCAAAGGGTTAGTGCGTCCTCATGTTCGAAGAAACTTCATAAGCGACATATTCGTGGTCAAATTCATATCCGAGTTTTTCCGCGAGATGCACGGAACCCATATTTTGCGCATCCCAGCTCGGATACAATCCTTCGTCAAGACATCTCAATATCAATGCAGAGCAGGCGACCGTTGCCAGATACTTTCTTCTCTCTGATTCAGCGGTATCGACTTCGATCTCAATGCCTTCCCTGTAACGTGTGTACGAAGATGCTCCGGATACGATTTTTCCGTCCTTTAAGATCACTGCTCCCCTGCCGTCTTCAAGGTACTTTTCCTTGCTCTCAAATGCAGATACAAAGTCAGCAGTCACGGGGTTTTCGAGACACAGGTCATATATCTCTCCGTCTATGTTTTTGAGTTCATATCCGTCAGGAAGAATTTCAAGATTTTTCTTTAACTTTTCAACGTCGAATCTGGTGTCCTTCCTGATCGCAAAACGGGTTACTTTTCTAGCGTCAGGATATACGGATTCGATGAGCTTTGCCCACTCTTCGTTCTGAGGCATCAAGATCACAAAACCTTCCGGTTTGTTTTTTACCAGTTCTTCATCGGGTGCGCCTGCGAAAAAGCCTAAAATGCCGACAATCGCGAATGCCGAGACAGGGTTTTCGAGGTCGGTAACAAAGACCTTTCCCATAACCTTCTGAAGACATGAATATATCAGCGTCTCCTGCCAGCCATCGAATAATCTCTCAACTTTGGATGTATCTTCAAGTACGTAAACCATAACGTTTAACCCCCATTAATTACTTAAACAGCACCGTTTTACAATTCACAAACCATTATATACTCTTCATCGTTTTCATTAACAGTTTTGAAGCCGGCTTTCTCATACATTTTTACGGCATAGTTTTCTTTCTGGACTGCTAACGATGCTTTTTTATATCCTTGAGTTTTAAGCAATTGAAGCATTTGACGCATCATCATCGTTCCGATGCCTTTGCCGCGGTATTCTTTGTATAAAGAAATCGCAAATGACGGGATATCATCTTTCACATGACCATAATCATCCATGATCCTTGTCCATACAGCTCCAACAACTTTTCCGTCTGCTTCTGCCACTATGCAATTGTCAGCCGGTCCTGTTCCAAAATCCTTGTAATACAGAGCAAGCTCAGGCCGTTCAATGATCGACCTGTCCGGAGCTTCTACTCCTTCAGGAACGAAAATGGCTTCATAAAGGAAATCCTTTAATAGTTCTGTCTCGTCTTTTCTGAGCTCTCTTAAAACAGCCTGCATAACTTATATTTCCATCTTCACTTTCTCAACTTTAACTTTGATTTAACCGTGTCATCAGCACTACAGTCTCGATATGACCGTCCCGGAGAAACATATCTATAAATTGAAATTTGTCACTCTTCTCTATACCGATACCCATCCGGAATTCGAATATACGCACGGATATGCTCATCGATAGGGCGCTCGATAATTCCGGATATATTGTTCACATTTCCTTCTGCAACAAGGATCGTACCCTCCCGTTTATCAAGGACGATCCCCATATGGTCGTGCTCTTTGTTTTCGAATACCCTGTCATAGAGCACGATGTCTCCCGCTTCCGGAACATAGCCTTCCTGCCCTTTATGGTATTCGATCCGCCGATCGCCTAAAGCAAACTCTTCCCAGCCAAGGCATCCAGCCAGATGACAGGTTTTACACTCCTCAGGTCTGAACGGGATTTCGAATCCCGCTGTCGTGCAGCAATAATAGACAAACGCCGCACACCATAACCCGTCGGCTTCCCTGAGATTCCATGTCGGAAACAGTCGCACAATCGACGCAAGATTGGAAGCCATCCCATCAACATCTCCGTGAAACGGAACCTGCGCCATATCCTTTGCAATCTTGGCTAGTTTTTCTCTTGTTGCTTTTTCCATATATGCCTCGCCAAACCCCGATTTGTATCTGGAAACAAGGTCACTATTTATTCTTCTTCATATGTCTTCCCTGAGTTTCATAATTCACCACGATATGTCGATCCGCCTGTTTGGCTTTCCGACAAAGAAGGACAAACGTCTCGACTGTAGTTTCATTGATTAACCACTACTAATCTCATATCCTTGTATTTCTGCACTTTATCTTCAAATCCTAATTTTTTATAAATTGGATACCCCTCATCGGTAGCCATAAGATCAATACGGCTGATCTTATGTTCCGCCGCATAATCAATCATGTTCCTCATAAGGTTTGTACAAATCCCTTTTCCACGATATCCCTCTTCCGTATATACACTCAAAACCTCCGAATCAAGTCCATTTAGGAAAAAAGGATTCGCAGGTTTCTCGATAATAAGGAGATACGCTGCTGCAACAAGTCTTCCTTCTGCTCTTGCAACAAATGCGATCAGTTTTTTCCCGAGTTCTCTCTCGAAATATCCGGGAAGCTGCTTTTCCATTCCCGCTCTTTCTTCATCGGTTATAGAGCCAAAATCATCAATCATATACAGAATTCTAAGACGTACAAGTTCCGGAATATCGCTTATTGTTGCTGTATCGTATATAATACTTTCCTTATCCATTCATTTCACCGCCTTCTGCATCTTTGATTCTATAATAATCTTCCATCTTTACATTCAGTTTCACATAGTAATCTGCTTTTCAGTTGCTCACACGCGTAAGGAGCACACAGCTTTCCACATGCACCGTATGCCCAAACATATCAACCGGTCTTACCTTCTTAAGTTCATAACCATTCGACGTCAAAAACTTAATATCCCTGGCAAGGGAGGCCGGATTACAGCTTACATATACAATCTTTGAAGGAGCCATGCGAACCATGGTATCAAGGCATTTTTCGTCGCAGCCCTTACGTGGTGGGTCCACCATGATAACATCAGGCTTTGAGACGCCCTTCTCATAATACTCTGGCAAAATCTCCTCCGCCTTACCCTCTATAAATTCCGCATTCTCTATACCATTAATTGCTGCATTCTCTTTGGCATCGCGGATGGCATCTCCTACAACTTCCACCCCATATACCTTACGGGCTGATGAAGCCATAAATAGGGAAATTGTTCCGATACCGCAGTAGAGGTCCCACACCTCTTCATTGCCTGTAAGGCCTGCATAATCAAGCGCTATTGAATATAATTTTTGCGTCTGAACAGGATTAACCTGATAGAAACTTCTTGCAGAAATTAAGAACTTAACCTCTCTGTCCATAGGCTCAAATCCATCACCAGATACCCTGCAAGGCACCATTATATCCTCTATTTTATCCTTACCGTAGATACAGTAAGTTCTGTCACCCATTATTACATTGGTATTTTTCTTATTAACATTAATGCAGACAGATGCAATTCCATCCATCTTTTTAAGAGAAGAGATAAGAGAATTCTCTTTCTCTCCCAAAGACTCGCCGTTTATAATCAGGCATACCATAATCTCCCCGGTATGCACCGCGGTTCGAATAAGAATATGGCGAAGAAGCCCGGTCTGGGAAGTTTCATCATAAGGCCTAACATTCATATCCCCGACCCATTTTAGAATCACATCAAGAATAGCCTTATCACTTAACGAAGCAATATGGCACTCAGGAAAACTGATAATACTGTGAGTACGGCCTGCATAAAAGCCTGCAATTATCTCACCGTCTTTATTAAGACCCACAGGATACTGCGACTTATTCCTGTAATTCCATGGATTCTCCATACCCACAACAGGTTCCATGATAACTTTAAGATAATCAGCATCAACGCCGCCGATTCTCACTAAATCATTGAAAACCTTATTATATTTAAATTGTAACTGGGATTCGTAATTCAGAGCCTGAAGCTGACATCCGCCACAAGACTTGCCAACAGGGCACTTAAGCGGCACCCTGTCAGCTGATGGCGTAATTATTTTTGTTGCAATGGCATAGGAATAATTCTTCTTAACCTTGATGATTTTGGCCTCGACGGTATCGCCGATTACGGTATCTTTGATAAAGAGAATATATCCGTCAATCTTACCTATGCCGTTACCGTCATCATCCATATCCGTGATGGTGACAGTAACCACCTGATTCTTTTTATATTCCATAAACTTATAACCTAATCTGTAATAGTCTTCCTTATTGAGCGCTCAAGAGGCTTGGAAAATACCCAGTTCTCATCCTTGGCAGTAGCCTCACGGAAAGTCTCAAGTTTGGCATCAATATCATCTGCATAATTAAGAGCCACAGCCTCAATAAGACCAGGAGTCTTAGGTGAGCCAAATTCGAGTTTGCCATGGTGAGCTAAGATGCAGTGCTTAAGCTGATCTTCCTTCATTTTCGGAAATTCAGGAATATCCTTAATCTTATCCCCTATCATCTCGTAACCTATGATGATATGTCCGATAAGATTACCTTCATCGGTAAAGTCATTTTGTGGGAAAGAGCTGTACTCGCGGATTTTGCCCACGTCATGGAGAATGGCCGATGTTACAAGAAGGTCGCGGTTTAAATCACTGTAGACGCGGCTTAAAAGATAAGCAACTCTCGTAACCCCAAGGGTATGCTCCAACAGGCCTCCGACAAAAGCATGATGCACGCCCCTTGCAGCAGATGACTTCTTAAACTGTGAGATAACTTCCTCATCTTCTAAGAAGAACTTCTTAAGGAGCTGATTGTAATGCTTATCCTCAACTTTATCAATATATGCCAGCAAATCTCTCCACATCTCATCAATCGGCTTGGAAGACATTGGCATATAATCATCAACTAAGTAGTCGCCCTCCTGAGCCTTACGAAGCTGAAGCACCTTCACCTGAAGATTATCCTTAAATGTATTAACCTCTCCACGGATATAGACGAAATCCATCTCCTCAAATTCAGCAATGGCGCTGCTTGATGTATCCCAGATCTTGGCATTGATGGTGCCTGTCTTATCCTGCAGTGTCAGGTTGAAGAATTCCTTTCCCGCAGATGTTGTGCCTGTAGTCTTGGACTTGCAGAAGTAGATATCATCCACATTAAGTCCGTCTCTTAAATCCACAATGTATCTCATTTTTTTACCTCTTTCTAATTTACTCCAGATTAACTGTCAGATTAACATCCGTATATGAAGCGCCATTGGACCTTAGAACCGAAATCACAACGGAGTCTCCCGATGCATAATATTTCATCTCGGTTTCGAACTCGCTCACATCCCCAACAATGGCATCATTAACGGCGAAGATTATATCCCCCTTCCTAAAACCGGCCAGAAATGCCGGCGAATCTATCTCCATATCTGTGACAAAAGCCCCGTCCGGCAGATGATATAAAATCTTATCTTCCCTGCTGACATTCTCAACATAGAGTCCAAGATGTGGTCTGGTTACGCCATTTGAAAGCATCTCGATGACGCTTTTGAACTCTGTGATGCCAATGGCAGAAAGATGATTGGTCATATCTGACGGATTAAAACTCTGATCGATTAAGCCTATTACCTGTCCCTTGGTATTAACTATGACACCGCTGGCATTGGTGCTTCCGTAGATATCTGTAGTCATGAGCTTATAGTTACAGTCCATTAAACTTACATCGATTCCCCTCGATGTAATCATGCCGTAGGATACTGAGTTGTCATATCCCAAAGGATTACCAAGGGCCATAACTACGTCTCCAACATTACCCGTAACATTGGAATTACCTATATGGGCATAACTTATTACGCCTTTGGTACTGAGCGGCACCCCGTTAAGAGGCACTGTAATTGCTACATAACCTGTATTGTTATCCTTATTATATATTGTGGCTCTTACGGTCTCACCGCTTGCAAAAGTAACCGCCACGCTGTCTCCAATATGCGATTCCTTCATCTTGGCAATGATGATATAATCCGTGGTATTGTCTGCCACCAAAAGACCGCTGATTCTACGGTCTGACCTTGCTGTTCCTGCAAAGAAATCCTCATTATCCACGATGGATGTAATGGTAACAAGGCTCTTTTGCACATCTTCGGAGATGCTCTTCATCTCCGTCATTGCGCTTTGATATTCATTAAGGGAGTCTGCCGGAGAACTGGAGGTTGATATAGGTCCCGCCGGCTCTTCTATGGTTTTTTCCGAAAGCATGTCCTCAGGAAGAAGTTCGTCTTCCTCGCTGATTACAACTACCGGTGGCTCCTCCTCAGCAGGCTTTGGCTCTATCATCTTGGAGAAAACCGGCTCAAGAAGAATGAAGGTAATGCAGGCCACAAGACCAAAAATAATGGCCATCAGGATCGTGGTTATGGACCTCTTTATGAGTTTACGCCTGTTTATCGGCCTGTCTTTAATCTGTTCCTGCAGAAATTTATAATCTTCATTGTCAATTACATCTGTTTTTTTATCCATGGTTTTTCCCTTTCTAAAACACTATTTAATAATACCATAAAGGGCGGGGATTTTACATCTTTTAAATAGTAATTTGTCCCAAAATATGCTATTATGTGCTTGTTATGAATAGAGAATCTTTACGTATTTTGGAATATAACAAAATCCTCGCCCTTTTGGCCAACGAAACCACTTCAGAAGAAGGTCATGCCCTGGCTCTTGCCACCCAGCCGTCTTCAGATAAGAAGCTGGTTTTAAATGCGCTTGATAAGACAGGGGCGGCGACGGAATATATATTAACTCAGGGCAATCTTGATTTAAGCGGCAACAGAACTCTGAAGGAAGAGACGGAGAGCCTGAGGCTTGAGCGTTCATTGTCTGCGGGCTCGCTTATTAAGGTGGCACAGCACCTGGAATGCTGCCTTTCTGCAAAACAGTACGGGCAGAAGGAGAACATCCTTAAGAATTATTTTGATACCCTCTATCCTGCCAAGGATATTGCAATGGATATCAGAAGGTGCATCGAGGATGCGGATACCATTTCGGATAATGCCTCACCTGAGCTTGCTTCGCTTCGCAAGGCGATTAAGAAGATGCAGGGGCAGATTCATTCTGAGCTTAATAAATTAATTACCAGTAAATATAAAGACTACCTGCAGGAGGCGGTGGTGACTCTTCGTTCCGACCGTTACTGTATTCCGATTAAGGCTCCATATAAGGGACAGGTCAGGGGTATTGTTCATGATACATCCAACTCCGGATCCACCTATTTTATTGAACCGGAAAGCGTGGTTGAACTTAATAACAGACTCCACGAATTAGAGTTAGATGAGATTGCAGAGATTGAGAGAATTTTAGCTTCCCTTAGCCGCAAGGTTGGTGGAATCCTGCCGGATATTCTTAATAATATCCATACATTAACTGAACTTGATCTGATTTTTGCCAAAGGGCGCCTGGCCATTCGCATGAATGGTGCCTATCCGAATATAAGAGATGACAGATATATTAATCTGATTAAGGCGCGTCATCCCCTTATCGATGCAAAGAAGATTGTGCCGATTACCGTCACACTTGGGGGCGACTATTCGATGCTGATTATCACAGGTCCTAACACCGGCGGTAAAACCGTTACGCTTAAAACCACCGGTCTTTTACTTGCCATGGCGCAGTCGGGGCTTTTTATACCGGCATCTGACTTAAGCGAGATTCCTATTGTCGAGGACATTTATGCGGATATCGGCGATAATCAGAGTATTGAGCAGAACTTAAGTACCTTCTCATCACATATGACCAGGATTGTGGAGATTTTGGAAAAAGCCAATGACCGCACGCTGGTGCTTTTTGATGAGCTTTGTGCAGGAACCGATCCGGTGGAAGGCGCTGCCCTGGCGACGGCTATTTTAGAGAGACTCAGAGCATCTGGCGTTCCGGCCATCGCCACAACTCACTACAGCGAGCTTAAAATTTATGCCATGAGCACTGAGGGAGTTATGAATGCAGGCTGCGAATTCGACGTGGATACCATGGCTCCTACTTACAAACTTTTAATCGGAATCCCGGGCAAAAGCAACGCCCTGGCAATCTCTACCAAACTTGGACTTCCAAAGGACATTATTGAGAATGCCAAGACTAATATTGGCTCTTCCAAGCTGGACTTTGAAGACCTTTTATCAAAACTTGATAAGGAAAGAATCGCCCAGGAAGAAGACAGGGCCTATATTGATATTCAGCTTAAGAAACTTAAGGAAAGAGAAGAACTCTTATCCACGAAGGAAGAGCGAATTATTGAAAGCCGCGAGAAGATTCTTGCTTCAGCAAATGAAGAGGCGAAGGATATTCTGGAAGATGCCAAGAAGACTGTGGATAAGGCGATTATTGACCTGCAGCGTTCTGACATTAAGACCCTGGAGCAGGACAGAAGCACCTTAAGAGAGCATATAAAAAGTAAGTCTGCCAGGGCTTCTAAAGCGGACGAAGATAAGGGCCGTGACCTTCCTAAAGTTGATCCAAAGAAACTTAAAAAAGGCGACACTGTGCTTATTATCTCCATGAATTTAAAGGGCGCAGTTACCACCCTTCCTGATGCCAAAGGTAATCTCTTTGTAACCTGCGGCGTTATGAAGATGAAGGCAAATGTGGATGATTTATCTCCTGTTAAGGAGGAAAATCCATATAAAAATACGGGCTATAAGAGAAATCTTAAGAGTGCACACTCCAAGTCCATGAATATTTCACCTGAGATAAAACTTCTTGGACTTACATCAGATGAGGCCATTGCAAAACTTGATAAATATCTTGATGATGCTTTTCTTTCGGGCCTTCCATCTGTTAGAATAGTACATGGAAAGGGTACCGGAGCCCTTAGAAATGCAGTTCACAGACACTTAAAAAGTGTATCGAGTGTAAAGGAATTCCACATAGCGGAATATGGAGAAGGCGATGCAGGTGTAACCATTGCCAGCTTTAGAGAATAAGGAGAAACCATGATAAATAAACAGAAAATTCTCATAGTTGATGACGACAATGCCATAGCAGAATTAATTTCCCTCTATCTTACCAAGGAATGTTTTGAAACCTTAATCGTGGGTGATGGGGAATCGGCGATAACTGCGGCCGGGGATTTTGACCCTGATCTTATTCTGCTTGATATAATGCTTCCGGGAATTGACGGTTACGGCGTCGTAAGAGAACTTCGTTCGAAGAATAATAACGTGCCGATTATCATGCTTTCCGCCAAGGGCGAGACCTTCGACAAGGTGCTTGGGTTGGAGCTTGGGGCTGACGATTATATGGAAAAGCCTTTCGATTCCAAGGAACTTGTGGCGAGAGTCAAGGCTGTTACCAGACGTTACAAGATGGGCAACGCCGTTCCTGAAACCAAAACCGGCGAGGAAATGGTTACCTATCCAGACCTTACCATCAGTTTAACCAACTACAGGGTTATCTGCCGTGGTGAGATTATTACCATGCCTCCGAAGGAGCTTGAGCTTCTCTATTTCCTGGCTTCATCACCGAACCAGGTATTCTCAAGAGAGCAGCTGCTTGATAAAATATGGGGCTTTAATAACCCGGTTGATACACGTACAGTTGACGTACACATTAAGAGAATCCGTGAAAAAATCGGCACCCACCCGAACTGGGATTTAACCACCATTTGGGCAAGGGGCTACAAATTTCAATATAACAAACCAGAATGAGAAAAACCGTTTATCTTAAGTTCATAATGGGCTATATCATTTTTGCGCTCTTCGGTTTCCTGGTAGTTTCATCCTTTGTTACTTCCATGGTCCGTAGATCTCTTTTGGCCCACGAATCAGAAGCTCTGTACAAAGAGGCTGTCCAAATCGCGGACACCTTCGCATCAGGGCTTTATAATAATGTCATCACTCTGGAATCAGCCAAGACACAGATTGATATCCTGCAGTCCTATCTTTCTGCAACCATCTGGATTATCAATCCTTCAGGTCTTATTATCCTTGATTCTTCCACACCACTTGATATAACAGCTGAAGATGTTTATGTTGAAGGCTTTGGAGAACTTATTGACAGCACCGAATTCTACGAAGTTACCACCCTTCGCGGTTACTGGGATTCCAATCACCTCTGCGTATACGCTCCAATCACCAACGGCTATACCGTTCAGGGTTATGTTGTTATCAGTAAGCCTATGGAGACTGTCGATGCTTTCCAGAACAGTCTTCTTAATATTTCATATATTATGCTGGTAATACTTTTCCTGCTCTCATTAATCATCCTGATTTTCTTTACGGAAGCTGTATATATTCCGCTTCGTAAAATCACCAGGGCTACAGAGGAATATGCCAGCGGTAATCTTCATTATGAATTTACCGTAGACAGTGATGACGAGATGGGCTACCTTGCAGCCACCCTTAATTATATGGCCAGCGAACTGGCGAAAGTTGAAGATAACGAAAAGAAGCTTGTAGCCAACGTATCCCACGACTTCCGTTCACCACTTACCAGTATTAAGGGCTATTCCGAAGCCATGCTTGATGGAACCATTCCACCTGAGATGCATGATAAATATCTTGCCATCGTTCAGAATGAGTCCGAGAGATTAATCAAGTTAACCAATTCGCTTTTGACTTTGAATAATATGGGAACTAACAGAAATATGTTAGAGCTCTCTGATTTTGAAATAAATTCTACCATTCGCTCCATTATCTCCACCTTCGAAGGTGCCTGCAGAGAAAAGAAGATTCGTATTAATCTTGTATTAACAGGCGAAGAGATGTATGTGCATGCGGATAAAACCAAGATTGAGCAGGTTATCTACAACCTTCTTGATAATGCGATTAAATTCAGTAATAAAGACAGTGAAATTAAAATAGAAACCCAGGAAAAAAATACCAAGCTCCTTATCAGTGTAAAAGATAACGGAATTGGTATTCCAAAAGAAAGTCTTCATAAAATTTTCGACAGATTCTATAAAACAGATTCATCCCGTGGTAAGGACAAGAAAGGCACAGGCCTTGGCCTCTCCATTACCAAGGAAATCATCAGAGCTCACAACGAAAATATCGATGTAATCAGCACCGAAGGTGAAGGCAGCGAGTTCCTTTTCACACTTCCGATTTCTGAAGTCCAGACTGAAGATGATGTGTAAGTTAATGTATTGCAGCTGCCTTACGCGTCCAAAATGACTCTATGCAGTTGCCTTTTGCTTCGTCCAAAACTACTCTCCCCAAAGCTCATTGAAGCAAGCTTCAGGGGTTCGCTTTGTGGAGAGCATTTTGTCCTAGCAAGGCAACAACCTACTCTGTTTCGTCCTTGCACTCGCATAATTACAAAGTTTAAAAAGCTGCCGAGCTAGCTTAAAATTCCTTCCACTCCAACCTGTGCAGCTCACCATTACACTCCAGATTCGCAAAGTTCTGCTGTCTGAGCGCTTCATATAATACGATGGCAACTGAGTTGGCGAGATTCAATGATCTTATCTTCTCACCCATTGGAATTCTGATACAGGTATCTTCATAATCTACAAGAATTTCTTCAGGGATGCCCCTGCTTTCATTTCCGAACATTATGAAATCATTTTCCCCATACTGAACCTCAGTATAAGTTTTATGCGCCTTGGTTGTGGCCATATATATTTTCGCTCCGGGATTTTTCTCAAGGAAATCCTGAAAATTAATATATCTTCTTACATCAAGGTGCTGCCAGTAATCCATACCGGCTCTTTTTATTTCTTTTTGATCTAAGCGAAATCCCATAGGCTCAATAAGATGAAGTACTGTGTCTGTTGCGACGCATGTTCTTCCAATATTTCCTGTATTTAAGGGATTCCCCGGTTCATGTAATACAATATTCATAATTTATCTCCATTTGTGTTTCGAATCCGTGAGGGTGCGTATGCGCGGGGCGTGGGACGCAGGGCGCGGAACGCGGCCAGGCGTGGCGCGAGCAGCGTGGCGCGCCCGTGAGGGCGCACACCCACATATAAAATGCCGCCGGGCGCCAGGCCTGACGGCATAATAATTACTTTCTTAAACTTTCCACAAATACTTTGAGTCTGCCGATGGCAACTTTCAAATCATCGATGGAATAAGCGTAGGATATTCGAAGGAATCCTTCGCCGCAGTCACCGAAGGCCGTGCCCGGAACGACGGCAACCTTCTGCTCCTCTAAAAGCTTAATGGCAAATTCATCAGATGTCATTCCAAATTCCTTGATGCAAGGGAAAACATAGAAGGCTCCCTTCGGCTCGAAACAAGGAAGTCCCATTTCCTTGAAGGCATGAATTAAATATCTTCTTCTCTGATTATATGCTTCTCTCATCATCTCAACATCAGAATCGCCATTTCTTAATGCTTCAATAGCTGCATACTGGCTGGTGGTTGGAGCACACATGATGGCAAACTGATGCATCTTAATCATCTGCTTGATTAAGGTTTCAGGTCCAACTGCATATCCAAGTCTCCATCCTGTCATGGCATAGGCCTTGGAGAAGCCGTTAATCATAAGAGTTCTTTCCTTCATTCCCTCTATCGCTGCTATGGATATATGAGGTTTGTCTCCGTAGCTGAGCTCTGAATATATCTCATCGGATATTACGAAGATATCCTTCTCGATACAAACCTTTGCGATTGCCTCCAAATCCTCTCTCTCCATAATGGCACCGGTAGGATTATTAGGGAATGCCAGGATAAGTATCTTGGTTTTATCTGTAATTGCATCCAGTAATTCGCCTGCAGTTAATCTGAAATTATTCTCATTCTTAAGATTGATTGTTACAGGAACTCCGTCTGCCATTGTGGTACAAGGCACATAGGATACGTAGCATGGCTCAGGGATGATTACTTCATCTCCCGGATTAATCATGCATCTTAATGCCACGTCGATGGCTTCTGAACCACCTACTGTAACTAAAACCTGTTTGTTATAATCATAATCTAAGTTCTGCTTACGCTTAATATAATTACATATCTCAATTTTAAGGTCTTTTAAACCGGCATTGGAAGTATAGAAAGTTCTGCCCTTCTCTAAAGAGTAGATACCCTCATCTCTTATATGCCATGGAGTATCGAAGTCCGGTTCACCAACACCAAGAGATATGGCATCCTGCATCTCACTTACTATGTCGAAGAATTTTCTGATGCCGGATGGCTTAACGTCTTTTATTTTGTCTGCTATAAAATCTCTCATGGTGTATATTTCAGCCTCTCATCGGTATATTTCTTGGTTAATACTGTTCCGTGATCTTTGTATTTCTTTAAGATAAAGTGTGTTGCAGTACTAAGCACGCTGTCAAGTGTGGACAGTTTATCGGAAACAAAGCCTGCTACTTCCTTAAGGCTCTTGCCTTCAAGAGTAACCATTATGTCATATCCGCCGGAAATAAGATATACTGAATTAACTTCAGGATATTTGTAAATTCTCTCAGCGATTGTATCGAAGCCCTGTCCTCTTTGTGGAGTAACACGTACTTCAATAATGGCACTTACCTTTTCGATATTGGTCTTATCCCAATCAATAAGAGTATGATATCCGCAGATAATGCCCTCTTCCTGCATGGCGGCTATACAATTGGCAACCTCTATTTCTTCTTCTCCCAGCATAACGGCCAGTTCGGCTATGTCGATTCTGCTGTTTTTTTCGATTATCGCCAAAATTTTCTCTCTCATATCTTCCTCCTTGATTATGGATAATAATTAGATTACTTTATATAGTTCATCGGTTTTAGGAGGCTCTAAATATCTGGTCTCCTCACCATTTTGAATTATTTTATCATTGCTGTTGTTTGTTCTGCCAATTATGGTAGCCGGGATTCCACTCTCTGAAAGTGATGCCACAAGTTTCTCCCCATCCGGAGCTACAATAAGCATTGAACCTGAAGAAATTAATTCATAAGGATTAATGTTAAAATAATTGCATATTTCCACAGTTTCCTGCTTTATAGGAATAGCCTTAAGGTCAACTGTGAGACCTACACCGGAACCTGCTGCAACTTCCCAGAGTGCTCCGAATATTCCGCCTTCTGTGACATCATGCATGGCGCTTACGCCAACCTCGGCTGCGATTCTTCCTTCATTAACAACAGATATATATTCATCATAACCCTGAGCCCTTTTAATCATTTCCTTTGGATATCTTGTAAGAAGTTCATCTTCCTTCTCCTTGGCAATGATGCTTGTGCCCTCTAAGGCTATATATTTACTTACCACAATGTCCTGGTCAGGCTTTGCTCCGCCTGTGGTTATGAGCTTGTCTTTTTGAATCTTGCCTACACCCGTAACTGTAAGAATAGGCTGATTAACAGCTCTTGTTATCTCGGTATGACCGCCCATAAGCTGGATATTATGCTTTGTGCACTGTTCATTAACCTGCACCATAATCTCCCTAAGTTCCGGCTCTGTAAAGCCGTCAGGTAAAAGGGCAGATATAAGTATACCAACCGGCTCCGCTCCCGAAGATGCCAAGTCATTGGCTGTAACTAAAACCGCGAGCTTACCTATATCCTTGGCAGTTCCCGTAATAGGGTCAGTACTTGTAACATATACTTCCCCTTCTTTTAAGCACAAAACGGCGCAGTCTTCTCCAACGCCTGCGCCGATTAGTATTTCTTCTCTCTTGTTATCTATATGTCCGAGAACGGCTCTTTTAAGCACGTTCTCCGGAATCTTTCCTACATTCATTTACTGTACGGCGCCTATCTCCTGCTGATACAGTGCAGCCGCCACCCCTTTCACGTAATCGATGCTTCCTGAATTGATAGCATCAAGAATTGCAGCCTGTCTGCCCGGATCTCCGGTACCTATACCAACAACAGCAGTTCTTGGAACCATCTTGTAATTACTTGTATTGAATATCTCTCTTGATACTTCAACGCCATCTTCATAAGTAATCTTCCAAAGACGAGCCTTGTATCCGATGTGTGCGCTCTGAACACTTACATATCCAACACCATTATTAGCATCTGCAATGATTGTTTCTGATTCAGGATTGATAACCTGAAGAATCTCATTCTCAAACTCAACCTTATGTCCTGCAGGTCTTGTTTCTACACCGTAAATGTTGAAAGTAATTGATTTATTCTCTGTATATCCTTCAATGTAGATAGGATATTCTGAAGTATTAACAAACTTGAAATCCTTACCTGATGACTCAGCAATTGCAGCATCCTCAGAAACCTTAACATAGCTTACAACCATTGAGTGATTATTTCTCTCAGTAACTTCAAGCTCTGCTCTGATAACTGCATTATATAAAGTTGTGGATACCTGGCAGATACCGCCACCCATACTGTCTACTACTGTACCATTGAGGTAAGAACCGGCCATCTGATAACCGTTAGCTGCTGTAAAAGGCTTAATTGTATTATATGTTGAGAACTCCTCACCCGGCATTACGATGGTACCATTGATATGAGAAGCACCTGTTGCAATATTCTGTGATCTTGCTGCACCTGAAGATGAATAACTTGTGGTAAATGTTCCAAGTACATCAGTACACTTATTAAGCATTTCAGCTGTAACCTCAGGTTCCGCTGTCTCAGCCACAAGGTCAACTGTTAATGGCTGTAAATCCCAGTCACCTGTAAGTGCATCATAAACAACATCTGTTGATGCATCCACATCAAGAACCACGCCGCTGACGCCTTCTGTAACAACCATCTTGCCACCTTCTCTTGTCATGGTAGCATTAACAGCCTCAACGTCGAAGCCTTCGCTCTGTTCCTGCATATATTCTTTTATAAGGCTCTTATCCACATCATAAACGATGTCAAAATCATAGCCTTCATTCTCTACATCTTTAATCTCTTTATATCTTGCAAGGATGTTACCTGTGGTACCAATCTCCATTGCTTCATTAACAACATCCTCATTCTGCCACTCAAATCCGAAATCTGCAGGTGTTGCTTCAACTGAAGTAATCTCAGATAAATTCATTTTAATTGTGGAATCACTAACCTGATTAATATAATTATTAACAGCTTTCTTGGCTTCGGTTGCTGTCATTCCTGAAACATCAACGCCACCGATGGAGATACCGTCCTTAATAACCGGATCTTCTTCAGCTTTGACTCCGATGCTTGGAACCATAACCAAAACTGCCATAAGGGCTGCCAGTGATACGACTTCTGAGATTCTTCTTACCTTTTTCATACTTTTCTTCTTTCTTTTAACTACCGTGAGCAATTATGCTCTAAAAACCCAACCATTATATATTAATAAGGAAACATTTCCTTTATACGCTCTTTGATTGAAATCTCTCCAAACTTAGTCTATACTAAAAGGCGAGATAAGAAAGAAAAGGAATAATCATCGCAATTACAAGTATTACAATAATAATTGCAGCTATTACTCTTTTAGATTTCTTACTATGTAGGTTCATCATTTTAGGGTACCTCCTGATGTCAATACCTGCATCTTTACTGAAAGGATATTATATATGATATTTCCAATTTTTGCAAGTGTTCTGGTGTTCTGCGCCTGGCTTGCTTATGAAATACATAAGAGCAAAAAGAAGACTCAGAAATCGGCTGAAGCCTTCTGGGATAAAGAGGCCAAAGCCAATGCCACACCAAAGAAATCACTTGATGATTTAAGTTATATAACCATCCCTAATGAAATTGTATCATTATCTTCCAAAGATTTCACTAGTGAAAGTGGGGAAAAATCAAAAAATAACGAGGATTTTTCCAGCAATTCGAACAATGACGACCCTGACAAAATCATCATCTCCGATGTAACCAACAAACATGCCCTTAACGAAGAAGGCATTCCTAATGATGTATCGGATGCACTTACACTTATCCAAACCCTTAAGGACAGTAAAATTGTAAATTTAAGCAATATTTCAAATACGGATTTAAAATTAAGTTATGGGGCTGCCAATCTTCCGGTTCTTACGGAATATGACCAGAATTATCTTTCCCTAAGCCGCGCGCTTATCTGCATAAGTGAATATGCCCTCCATATAGGAAGAAAAGATATAGCCAAAATGATTCTGGAATTCATCATTGCCACAGGTAATGACAGCATCAGTGCATACAAGTCCTTAGCCGGAATCTATGTTGAAGAGAATGACAAAGCCAAGATAAGTTATCTTGAATCTGCCGCATCCCTTTTAACCGGCCTTACCAAAGGACCAATTATGAATTACCTCAGTGGTCTTGACAGCTCGGACAAAGATCTTGAAGAAAGCATTTATGACATTTTGGAGTAGGTGCCTTGCATATCTCTCTTCCCAGTCTGATAAAATGGATATTAACGAGTATCCACCTTTCTTCAGGTACCTTTTTCATAAGATCAAATTCCACTTTTACCGGATCTGTTTCCTTCGTAAAGCCCAGTCTTCCCGCAATTCTTTTAACATGAGTATCCACAACAATTGAAGGCTCATGATAAATATTCCCTCTTATAACATTTGCGGTCTTTCTGCCAACTCCCGCCAGCGAAGTCAGATCCTCTATATTCCTTGGTAATTCCCCATTATAAACATCTAATAATCTTTTACAGCAGGCAATAATATTTACTGCCTTATTGTGATAAAATCCCGTAGAATGAATGTCTTTTTTTAGTTCCTCCAAATCCGCACTGGCAAAAGCCTCAATTGAAGGATACTTAACGAACAACTCCCTTGTAACCACATTCACCCTGGCGTCAGTGCACTGGGCACTAAGAATAGTCGCAATCAGCAGCTGCCATGGCTCATTATATTCAAGGTAGCACTTATAATCCGTGCCATATTCCTCATCTAATCTGTCTAAAACCTGATTAATTCGTTGTCCTTTAGGCATTCTTCTCCATCCTGGGCAACTTTGGCCCATTCCCTGGCATTAAAGCCGCTTTCCATATCATCAATTCCCAGATTCTGGGATTTATTTAAGAAATTCTGTAATTTAGCTGACTTAGGATCATCAAAAATCTCCGCCGGCGTACCCATCTCCTCAATCACACCATCTGCCATAAAAATAACCTTATCAGATACCTTACGTGCAAATTCCATCTCATGGGTAACAATAACCATGGTGCTCTCAGAAGATTTAAGACTTCCTATAACCTTAAGCACTTCCCCTGTAAGTTCCGGGTCAAGTGCTGATGTAGGCTCATCAAAACAAAGGATGTCAGGGCTTAACATTAGTGCCCTTGCAATGGCAACTCTCTGCTGCTGACCGCCGGATAATTCACCAGGATAGGCGGTGATTTTGTTCTCAAGTCCTACTTTAACTAAAAGGGCGTAAGCCTTAGCGTCTAACTGCTTGATCTCTTTTTTGATTTCTTCCGCGCTCTTGCCTGCGGCCTTGCCTCTTTCCTTGCAAAGAAGTTCTGCTGCCAGAGTAAGATTTCTTTTTACATTATACTGAGGGAAGAGATTGAACTGCTGAAATACAAGACCAAAATGCAGTCTTCTGTCTCTGAGCACCGACTCTGAAAGTTTGCCTTCGGATGCGTCGAATACTATCTCGTCATTAACCTTAATTATGCCTTTATCCGGAATAATCAGCTGATTGAGACTTCTAAGAAGCGTGGTTTTGCCGCCACCCGAAGAGCCGATAATCGAGAGAACCTCTCCCTTTTCAAGCCCGAATGAAATGCCCTTAAGCACTTCTTCCTGGCCAAAAGATTTATGTATGTCTTCTACCTGTAAAAAAGCCATTTTATTTATCCTTATCCTTTATAATAATCCAGTTTCTTCTCTATAAATCTGAATAATATTGTAAGAAGTCCCGTAAAGAGAAGATAGAAGGCACCTATATAGAATATAGGCCAGATTATTGCCTTAAGTCCTACAATATCCTGAGCTGCCTTTAAAAGTTCTGTTACCGATACAACTCTGGCAAGGGAAGTATCCTTGACCAGGGTTATGATTTCATTACCCATTGGCGGGATGATACGCTTAATTACCTGAAGAAGCACAACCTTGAAGAAAATCTGCGTCTTCGTCATTCCAAGAACCTGACCTGCTTCGTACTGTCCCTGGGCTATGCTCTCGATACCGCCTCTGTATATCTCTGAAAAATAGGCCGCATAATTAATAATGAAAGCCACCAGTACTGCCGGAAGTCTTCCAAGGCCATTGGTATGGAAAATAAGTCCCGGGCCATAGAATATAAGAATAATCTGAAGCATAAGAGGTGTTCCTCTTATAATCCATACAAAAGTTCTTGTAATTGTGCGAATGATTTTAACCTTGCTCATGGAGCCGAAGGCTATGATAAGCCCAAGGGGCAGAGCACCCAGAAGGGTTATAAAAAATATGAATAAAGATGTTTTAAAACCATCTAAAAGATTAACTGTTACTTCTAAAAAAGACATGATATTTTCCTATGCTAATTATTTACTATACTAAATTATAACCCCTTGTGCTTTATTTTTCCACTAAAAAAGCAGAGCCTTTTGTAAGACTCTGCTTTATTTTTATTGTAAGTTAAACTTATTAATATCCTAAAACTGCATCAAATATTGTATAATAAGCACCCTGCTCATATGCATACCCTGAAGTTGGATCATCAGTATATACTACACTAGGAATAGCCCAGTCGCCATTATCATCCTTGGTTGCATAGAAGTAAATTGTTGTTGTTGAATCATATGATGTTGAATCAGCATATTGTGCAAAATAGTCAACAATCATGGATGCGTTGCTTCCATCTTCCATACCGGCATAGTAATAGCTGTTGTCAACTCCGCTTGAAGATGAATCATATGAATCGAAACCGGCTATTATACCATTTGCGATCTGGCCTGCTTCTCCGAGGAAACCGCCTTCAGAATTGGCATATGCATTATTGGCATCAAGAAGTGCTCCTAAAATATTAGTTACTTCTCCGCCTGTAGTTGTTTCAACAGGGCCGTATGCATAATAGAAATCTGACATTGCATTATTCATAGCTGTATACATATCTCTGTTTGAAATCTCAACTTCTATCACATAATCATCATCTGCTTTACGCACATCTGTAACTTCATATGTGTAATTCTCAGTAACTATATCCCAGATACGGTCTTCATCATTAGCTGAAATATAATAGAAGTTAGCATATACATCGCTTCCTGTTGAATATGAGGTATATTCATTTACGAAGCTTGCTCCGTTCATATCATATTCACCGTCAACAGTTAAAAGAGTACCTTTTTCGATATTGTGGAAAATATCCTCATAAGCAGATTTGATTCTTGCTGACTTATTGCCAAATCCAAAGATTAAAACTGCTGCAATAATTACAACAACCAGTACTACTGCAATAAGTACAACTACTGCTGCGATAATAAGACCAATAACCAGACCCTTTTTGGATTTCTTCTTGGCAGGCTCTGTAGTCTTGGCCTCTGCGCTCTGTGCAGGAGCTGCTGCCTGTGCCGGAGCTGGTGCTGGCTGTGGTGCCGGTGCCGGAGCAGGTGCTGGCGCAGGTGCCGGAGCTGGCTCTGCTGCTGGCTGTGGTGCCGGTGCAGGCTCTGCTGCTGGAGCAGGTGCTGCTTCCATAGGTGCGCCACATGCGTCACAGAACTTTGATCCGTCTGCTACTTCTTTGCCACATTTAGGACATTTCATCTCTTAATTCTCCTTCCAATACACAAATTAATCACAAAGATTAACTCCATACTTCTCAGCTAAAGCATCAAGTGTACCATCTGCTTTAACTTTCTCAATTGCTGCATTTATTTTCTCAAGTGTTTCTGTATCTTCAAGTCTTAAACCGATACCGTATAATTCCTGAGCAAGCTCAACATCCATAATCATTAAGTCAGAATAATCTGTATCATCCTTAACAACTGCATTAGCATATACAACATCGATAACTGCTGCATCAGAAGCACCTGCCTTAACCTCTAAAAGTGCACTCTTCTGAGCATCCATCGCTGTATAAGCAGCGCCTGAAAGATTCTCATCTCCCTGGATTGCTTCTTCACCAGCTGAACCATTCTCAGCACAAAGCTTAGCGCCTGCAAGTGAAGCAAGGTCTGTATACTTGTCAGCATCAGCCTTTCTGATTACAACTGCCTGATAGTTATTAACATATGGTGTTGAGAAAGCCATATTCTCTTTTCTTTCATCTGTAATTGTAAGACCATTCCAGATACAGTCAATGTTTCTTGACTTAAGTTCTGTTTCCTTCTGCTCCCACTCGATTTCCTGGAATACAGGCTCTACACCAAGTTCAGCACAAACTGCCTCAGCAAATTCTGTCTCAAAACCAACTAACTTTCCATCACCATCAAAATAATTCATTGGTTCAAAATAAGTAATACCAATTACCATTGTTCCCTTATTCTGAATGTAATCCCAGTCCGTTGCCGTGTCTTTGGAAGAACATCCTGCAAGAGTAATTACGCCCATGGTAAGGGCAAGAATACATGCTAATAACTTTTTCATCATTTCTCTCCTTTGTACTTTATAATAGTAATACACTAAAGTATTAGAATAATACCATTTTGAACTCAAAGTGTCAAACCCATGCACTTGCGATTTTTCGCCAGCCAGTCTGCACTTGCACCCTTTTCCACAAATAAAGAGCCGATAAACTGCTATCGGCTCTTTGGTCTAAAGTTTATTTCCTAATAACAACTGTTTTTTTAGCGTCATTGTTGATTATATTATTATTTTCATTAAGGATATTCGCTTCTTGTTCGGCTAAATTCTTAGGTTTAATATTCTTAATAACTTTATCCATGATGGTCTTCTTAATATCACCGTTTTCCAGTTTTGCATTTAATTTCTGCACATCTAACATTACATCATCAAGACCGAAGGTATTTTTCTGTTTGATGTAATCGGTAATCTTTTCCTTCATGTCATAGATATCGTACTGGCCTGCGGCAATACCCTGAAGCAGGTGAGTGTTCTTTGGATCAGTAAGAATCTGCGAAATAACCACCTGTCCCAGTCTTGAATATACCTGATCAAGATAATCTTCTCTGTCAGCTCCGATGAGAGAATCCTTCATATATCTTTCACGCTCTGTTACTATACCGTTTTCTTCCACACTTTCCATAACCTTGACGCCGTTTATAACAAAGTTGGCAAGACCGGTATCCTTGATATGGGACAGTTCTGCCCCAAACTCGGCTTTCATCTCTTTGGAATCTTTTTCAACCTGCTTCATCTTGTCATAATAGGCACCCGGATATGCTTTGACAAGTGCCGCAAAAACAGGATTCTTGGCCATATTCTTGATTTCCTTGTCAAGAGCGCCTGATTCCAGACTGGTCTTAATATTCTTAAGATATTCTTTTCCCGCTACGGCCTTGATACTCATTATGTCATTTAAAATACCCGTTAAAACATAATGTTTTGCAGCCTCCTCCACTGTAGGATTGGCATTAATAGCAATATAACTTTTAGCATCTTTAGTGGTAAAGGAAATATTACTTTTAACCTTATACTTTTTCTCCACCGCTGTGATAAGATTCATCTTAAGTTTTGCTTTTTTCTCAAGATTCTTAGCCAGATCATTGGTATTGCTAATAACACGATTTTGTTCAAACTGATACTTATTGTTAAGGTTAAAAAGTGTACTGTCAATATCCTTTATGCTGGCATCATTGAAATCCTTACCTTCGGCAGTTTCAATCCCTGTAGATTTAAACCATTTCTTCAAGGTTGTGTAGTCCATAAGTATATGCTGTGAAGAAGCAGCCGTCTTTTGTGCTGTTTCGGAGAAGAACTTCATAAAAGCATTCGGTGCATCCTCACGGATATTATTAACAGGACCGATGGTCTGAATAATTTGGGCTGACTTATTATAAAGATTATTAATTGCCTCATATATATTCTGGTTTGTATTCTCCGGATTACCCAAAGCATCGATACAACCCTGAATGGCATCTAAATACTCATTGCCGTAATCAATATAATCATCATCATCCGGAATGCTGTCCGTAAGTCTGGTCTTAATGGATGTTAACTGATTGATTACACTTTGCTTCCATATTGTATAGGTACCAATCAGATCCCTGCCCAAATTGTAGCCCTGTGTCAGCGCAGATTTTTCATTATTATGAAGCTGCCTGGTGGCATTATCCTTAATCTGCTGATTAATTTCTGCCTTGCGACGCTCCTCGTCTCTCTTTCTGTTTTTTTCAGCCCTCTCTGCCATTTTATGTATTTGGGCTTCAATGTCGACTACCTGCTGATTCTCTTTAAGAGCACGTCTTCTTCCGGCAATATCTTCTTCTTTTGAACGTCCTACAAGTTTTTCATTGTCTGCAAGTGTGGCATCTTTTTGTGTCTGAACAAAAGCATCATGAGCTGCGGCCTTTTGCTCTTCCTTAATACGTGCCTCTGCAGCTTTACGTTCTTCCTCAGCCTTGCGTGCTTCCTCTGCTCTTTTCTTGTTATCAGCAGACATCTTCTGTACTCTGCCTGCGATATCTTCCTGCTGATTCTTATCTGTTCCGGTAAGTGTTTCTTCTTTTGACTTTACGACAGGCTTCTCATTATCTGCAAGCGTGGCATCTTTTTTGGTCTGAACAAAAGCTTCGTGAGCAGCCGCCTTTTCTGCTGCCTTGGCTTCTGCGGCTTTACGCTCTTCCTCGGCCCTTGCTTCTTTTACTGCCTGCAATAAAGTATTAAAATCCTTCTCCGTTATGTTGCCAACGAGAAGTTTTTCCTGCTGTATCTTCTTAAGATTGATAAGATCCTGTCCATGAACAGAAATCTTTTCCCCTCTATAAATCGCTTCAAGATTGTGGTTTTTTATGTCCTCATCGGATTCTGCAATCAGCTTATTAACAAGTTTTTCCAATTGGGCGCTGGCGGAATTTCTGGCCTCCAGATTTAAGGCATCGGTTTTAATAATCATATTAAGGGCATCAAATAACTCTTTGTTACCCGAATTACGCGCTACATTATAAAGGATGGATAAGGCTTCTTTATCTCCTTTGTATATCCAGCCTTTTGCTTCGGCAGCTTTAATGTAATCTTCCTCTTCCATCTTTAAATCTTTGTCAAAAATCACCTGTCTTGGAAGAGCGCCTTTATTATAAAATCCTGACAGTAATTCTTCTGTTTCCACATACTGCTGTTCTAGTTTCTTTTTATCTTCTTCCAGTTCCTCTTTAGATTTTTCACGAGGCTTATTAAAGAGTTTTTCATATGATTCATCCAACGTATTCTGGTCAATATTCCACATATGACCCAGGCTGTAAGATAAGCCATCCATATACTCCTTGTCTGCTGAAAGACGTATACCTTTACTCTTCTTAATCTCTTTGATGGCTTGTTCAAACTGCTCAAGATAAGTCTTTCTGTCCGCCATTTTCCATGCCTGTTTATTAAGAGCGATATGTAAAATATTATCTATTTCCGGATTATCCTCCCAGTTATTATGCTCCTTGTATTCAAAGAGATCTCTTAAAAGTCTGTCGTCGCACCATTCACACCAACCGTTTTTCTCTGCGATTGAAAGAAAAGTCTCCCTATCATAATCTGCGGCAAAAAGTGTTCCTTCCGGATAGTTTGCTTTGGACTTTTCAAATTCAATCTCTTTTTTAGTCTTAGGTCTCTCGGTATCAAATATTTCTTCATATCTTGCATCAATCTCCTCCTGACTAATATATTCAATACCATCAAGAATATTAAATACAAGAGTGGATGTTAAGGACTTCTGCTTACGATACATCTCAAGCAATGTTTGTTTAAGAATTCTTTCTTTGAAACGCATTTTTTCAATGGCATTCAATGCAAAATTATCGGAATTTATCCTTTCCAGATCATCATTTAATTCCTTATAATTAACCCTTTCGGATATCATATATAATTTAATCAAAGCCTCCTGGTCACCTGGAGCGACCCAGCCGTTTTTCCGGGCATTTTTGATGAAAGTATTAAGATCCGTCTTCTTCGCAAACTCACTCTTGGTATTAAGCTGATATTCCCCTCTGCGCTCTTTATAACCTTCCAGTTCGGACTCAATCTGCTGCAACTCAGTCTTTTTATCATCGCCTAAAGCAGGCTCACCTCTAAGTTCCTCTGCTCTTGCTTCGATTTCCAGTTCACGGTCGGTTTTTTTCTTTTCCGTGGCAACATTCTTGGCAACGAAGTATTCGGTTTCTTCATCGCGAACAATAACTTCATCGCCGCGTTCATCCTCGTCTTCATCCGGTAAAATAACGTTGTTTTCTTCATTTTTCTCTTTAAGTACGATAGATCTGTATTTGGGAAGCAGGATTTTTTTGCATTTTTCCTTCAGTTCTTCCGGGAAATTACAATCAGAATCGGACATTACCTGATCTACTTTTTCTACAAAAGTCTTTAAATCCTCTTCATATTTGAAATCCATCGACTCAATTTCCCCGAGGAATTCATTAAGTTCATAAGGGTCGTTATCACCCAGGGTTAACAAATAATCATAGAGATCTCCCATGAACTCCATCTCTTCCTTGGATTCAAAACCTCTGTCGTAAGCTAAGTCTACAAAATATCCTCTTTCAAACGTATCTGTTGCTGGCATGTTATATCCTCCTTTAAATCAACCAAATTATTTATAACATACACATATATAATCACACAAAGTACAACAAAAGCATAACAAGCTTATCTTTCAGACATCCTGCGCCTTCAAAACCGCCGGATACCTTTCTTAAATCTATTCCACTCCCAGATATTTCTTCTGCTCCGGTGTTAATACATCAATGTCCTTACCAAGGAATTTAAGTTTTCTGTAAGCCACGTCCATATCTACTTCCCTTGGTACATCAATTAACATGGAATCCAGCTTGCCCTGATTCTCAACTAAGTACTTGGCTGAGAGCGCCTGGATTGCAAAGCTCATATCCATAATTTCAGCCGGATGTCCGTCTCCGGCCGCCAGGTTAACCAGTCTTCCTTCTGCAATTACGCAGATCCACTGACCTGTTGGAAGCTTATATCCCATAATATTATTTCGCATTTCCTTTGACTCTACTGCATTGGCCTTAAGATATGCCATATCAATCTCGCAGTCAAAATGGCCTGCGTTGCAAAGAATGGCACCATCCTTCATCTCGGCCATGTCCTCAGCATCGATTACCTTATCGCAGCCTGTAACTGTTACGAAGAAATCACCAACCTTTGCCGCTTCCTTCATAGGCATTACATCAAAGCCGTCCATTACAGCCTCAATAGCCTTAATCGGATCAACCTCAGTAATTACAACTCTTGCGCCGAGGCCTTTGGCTCTCATGGCAGTACCCTTACCGCACCAGCCGTAACCTGCCACGACGACGATTTTGCCAGCGACAATTAAGTTGGTAGTTCTGTTAATGCCATCCCATACTGACTGACCTGTACCGTATCTGTTGTCGAAAAGGTGCTTGCAGTCTGCATTATTAACCTTAACCATCGGGAACTTAAGTGCACCTTCCCTGTTCATGTTTTCAAGTCTGATAATACCTGTGGTTGTTTCCTCGCATCCGCCGATTACATTCGGAATTAAATCCACGAATTCGGTATGCATCATATTAACCAGGTCGCCGCCATCATCGATAATGATATTAGGGCCAACGCTTAATACGCTTCTGATGTGAGAATTATATTCTTCTTCAGTTGTGCCATGCCATGCATGAACCTCAAGTCCTGCCTTAACCAATGCTGCCGCCACATCATCCTGAGTTGATAACGGGTTAGAGCCTGTAATATACATTTCAGCTCCACCTGCTGCCAACACCTTACAAAGATAAGCAGTCTTGGCTTCAAGATGTACCGAAAGTGCAATCTTCTTACCCTGGAAAGGCTTTGTCTTACTAAATTCTTCCTCTAAGGTTCTAAGTAAATTACAATTTCTCTTTACCCATTCGATTTTGGTTTCTCCTGATGGAGCTAAGTTAATGTCTTTAATTTCGCTTGCCATTTTTCTCTCCTATATTTCTACAATTATTCTCTCACCCGTTGCCGGATGATTAAACTCAAGGTGATAAGCCACAAGTGCTATCCCGGAAAGCCTTGTATCCCCAAAGTTTTCCGCCATTTCTTTAGTGGCATACTTATAATCCCCCATAATCGGGCAGCCCATATTGGCGAGCTGACATCTTATCTGATGATGCCTGCCGGTAATCAGCTCAATATCCAGTAAGTTAGCGCCCACAACCTTATATTTAAGCTCGGCCCTCTTAGCCTCAGGGTATCTCGGATCACCCTTCTTAACCACATAGCTTTTATTTTCTTTCTTATCAAAATAAATCCAGTCGACCAGCGTGCCTTCCTTACTCTCAGGCTCCCCCATTACAGTCGCCTTATAGATTTTGGTAATACTTCCCTTTTGTAAATCCCTGCTAAGAACTGCCGCCGCCTTTTTATTAAGGGCGCAGAGTACCAGCCCTGACACATTCTGATCTATCCTGTTAATAAGATGAATCTCAGGCTTTTGAACACCCTTATTCTTAAGGTATTTCATAAGGGCGCTGTATAAATCTTCCGACCTTATATTGCTGCTCTGGGTAGCCATGCCTGGCTTTTTGTATGCTACCAGTATGTCTTTATCTTCTCTTAATATTAAATCCAACTTTACACCTGTGCCTTGAATCTGTATCCCTTACCCCAGATGGTTTCAATATAATCAGGATTCTGTGAATCAGTCTCAACCTTTTCCCTGATTTTCTTTATATGTACAGTTACTGTGGCAATATCTCCTGACGGGTCCATTTCCCAGATGGTTTTAAATAATTCTTCTTTAGTGAAAACCCTGTTTGGATTCTGAGCCAGGAAGGTAAGTAAATCAAATTCCTTGTTGGTGAAGATTTTCTCCACGCCATCAACGAAGACTCTGTGAGCAGTCTTGTCGATTCTAAGACCTTTAACCTCAATGATATCATTCTCAAGATTTCCGGAAACAAGTCTGTCATATCTCTGAAGATGAGCCTTAACTCTTGCCACAAGTTCACTTGGGCTGAAGGACTTGGTGATATAATCATCTGCTCCGCACTCCAAGCCTTTAACCTTATCATTTTCTTCCTTACGTGCACTGACCATGATGATAGGAATGTTCACATTCTTACGTGCTTCCCTGCATATTTCAAGTCCGCTCATATTAGGGAGCATGATATCAAGAAGTACTAAATCAAATTCCTTGGTAAGAATTTTCTCAAGTCCCTTTTTACCATCCCCTTCAATGGTAACTTCAAAACCTTCCTTCTCAAGATAATCTTTCTCTAATTCCGCAATTTCCAATTCATCTTCAACTATGAGAATTTTTGACATTGTGGCCTCCTTATTTTTTATTTCCTCTCGGATATTTTTTTATTTAATATGTTATTTAACTTGGATGATCTCACATTCTCATCCTTAACTTTATGCTTCTTATCTGTGGAATTCGCATCATACAAAGGCAGGATGATTTTGATTTCCATGCCTTTTCCCAGTTCTCCACTTGCAGATACCGCGCCGCCGTGGGCCTCTACAACCTTTTGAACTATGGATAAACCTATTCCGCTTCCGCCCGTAGCAGAGCCTCTCGATTCATCAGTTCTAAAGAATCTTTCAAAGATTCTCTCCGCATCCTTCGGGCTGATTCCTCTGCCATTATCCTTAAATGAAATGGCTACGTCCTCATCTTCCATATAAAGCCTTAGCTCAATTTTATTGTTGTCATCCTTCGCATACTTAAAAGAATTATTTACTATATTATTAATAACTCTCGTCATCTGCTCCGGGTCCATTTCAACCTGAACATCACGGTCTAATTTATTATCATATACAAAGTCAAAACCATGGGATTCAGCATCCATCGAAAGTTCATCAGCACAATCGTCAAAATACCCGCATATAGGTATCACTTCCATATTGTAGGTCATGTTGTCGCTGTCAATCTTGGAGAAAACGCTTAATTCATTAACCAGCTGATCCATGTCCCTGGCCTTTTTATATATGGTTTTAATGTATCTTTCCTTTTTCTCAGGAGTATCTGCAACATTATCCATTATACCTTCCACATAACCCTTAATGGAAGTTATTGGTGTACGAAGGTCATGGGATATGTTGCTGACCAACTCTCTTCCGAATCTGTCATACTCAATTAGTGTGTCGATGGAATCATTAAGAGTAAGTCTCATATTTTCAAAATCATCGAACAGGTTACCAAGTTCTCCCGATTCTCTTTCAAGGGGTGTATCAAGGTCTCCTTCTTCAATCTGCTTGATTGCTTCGTCAAGTCTTGAGAGAGGTTTGAAGACGGAGATTTTGTACCAGATGGTTACTCCAACGCTGGTTATGGTAAGGACCGCAAAGAGGGAAACCACAATGGCGATAAAAGTTTCCTTACTGAATATTACTGCATCCTCCGAGATATTTATGCTGGCTCCCGTATCCACCGAATAAAGGGTGAAGGTTATAAGTAAAAGAGCGATTGGCACCACGATTATGGCTGTGGACATAAGTACCAGTCTTGTGTTGTATTTCAATTTTCCTTACCCCCGTTTTGTCCTGACTAATTTATCTCCTTCATACCAGAGACTTAAATTAATGTAATCATCGCTTTCGAGTAATTCTTTTAGGAAGACTCTGTCCCCTTCCCAGAGGTTAAGTCCCATGATATCTTCCTTGCTTATCCACTTCAGGGTGCCTTCATTGCAGTCATAATCCACATCGCCTTCATATTTATCCGCTATGAAGAGATACATTTTCTCATCATCATAAATATCTGAGTAAAAATAAATCTCTCCTCTTAATGTTGGACTAATAACTTTAAGATTTGTTTCTTCCTTTATTTCCCTTATGACGCACTGAAGAGGCGTTTCGCCTTTTTCAAGTTTTCCGCCAACTCCGATATATTTGCCGCCATTGGGGTCATTAGTTTTTTTATTACGAAGCATAAAAAGATATTCATTATTCTTTTTTATGTAACAAAGTGTGGTTTCTTTCATTCTACTATTTTAATAACACCTTTAAGTACATAATTAAAGGAAGCTGCAGAAGAGCTTGCGCATTCATCATATCCGTTATTTAAATCAATTGTATCTGACGGATCATCCGGATTAACTCCGGTGTAATTGCCTTTAAATACCTTAATTCTATTATATATAAAGGCGTCTTCCAACTCTTCAATCTTTTCCTTTGTTCCAGGCGCTGCATTAAGTTCATTAAAGCCGGTGATTTCCAGCCATCCTTCTGAATAGCCACCACCAATGTCCTTGCCATGTATATTGCCCTGAACATATTTTTCAATATCCTTACCAAGCATTACTGCTTCAACTGCGCCTACAATATAAGGCTTCCAGTTAATCATACAGGATGCAAGAGATGCGGTAGGTGCCACATCTTCCATACTGTGGTTATAACCAATATGGTATACCTCTTTACCCTGAATTCTGGCATCTTCGCAGGCTACTGCAGAACCTGATGTATCAGTATGGTGAGATATGATAACACAGCCATCATTAATTAACGCTCTGCACTTGTCATATTCAAGATGATAATTAGCCCAGCTGCCTGTATAGGTAACTTCCATGGTAACTTCAGGAACAACAGATGCTGCTCCAAGGTAATATGCAGTATAACCTGATATAACATCAGCACAGGAATATGCTGCAATATAGCCAAGTTTTGCATCATCTGTGGTTATCACGCCATTATCAATCATCTCTTTTAATTTCATTCCTGCAACTACACCGGTAATATATCTGGCCTCATATATTGAGCCCATGAATGTATGATAATTACTGTATCTTACGTCAAGATTCGGATTATCACCTGCTGCCTGACAGAACTGAACATCAGGATATTTAAGAGCAAGTTCTTTTAATCCGTCATCAGATGCATAGCTGTTTAAGAAAATGATATTGCAGCCGGCATCTGCTAACTTTTTGGCATATTCCACATCCTTTTCTTCCGGAATATTACTATATACTATACTTTCCACCTTGCCCGGATACTTATCCTCTAATATATATTCAGCCTTGGCAAAATTATAGGTATACGGATTGGCAATATCTCCATCATATATATATCCGACTTTGATTTCGCTTAAGCCTGTTTCCTTTTGTGGGAAGAAATGAATATATACTATTGAAGCTGCTATACATATGAGGCACGCAAGCACTAATGTTAACTGTCTGTAAAATCTGTTCATTACTTGCCCTCCTTTTCATCAGCTTTTTCTTCTGTTTTTTCTTCTGCTTTATTATCAGCCTTATCCGAAGTTTCGTCCTTGTTTTCTTCTTTCTTCTCTTCAGGCTTAGTCTCTTCCCTGGACTCTTCCTTCTTTTCTTCTGAATCAGGATTCTTAGGTCTTGGAGGATATAACTTCTCTAAGTCAATAACTCCGGTATGAATTAAGTTAAGAAGAATATCTGCAATCTGTGGGTCAAACTGCTTGCCTTTGAATTTTTCAAATTCGTTCAGCACATAGCCAATATCAAGCTGCTGACGATATACTCTGTTAGCTGTCATGGCATCAAATGCATCGGCAACACCGATAATACGACCATTTATTGGAATCTCTTCACCTTTAAGTCCCTTCACATAACCGGTTCCATCATATTTTTCATGATGATAAAGAGCGCCTTCCACAACGCCATCAACAGACGTAAGATTACTAAGAATCTCAGCACCTTTGGTTACGTGAGTCTTCATGATGGCATACTGATCATCTGTCAGTCCTTTCGGTTTCTTAAGAATTTCATCAGGAATACCTATCTTACCAATATCATGAAGAAGCGCAGTCTTACGAAGACTTTCGATTTTTTCCTTATCCATGCCAAGCTGCTCAGCAATAAGCACAGAATAAATGGCAACTCTTTCACTATGGTGTGCTGTATTCGGGTCACGGGCATCGAGAGCTCTCGCAATTGTCATGATGGTTTCATTACCCATCTTAACCTGTTTCTCAACAAATTCGATCTGCTCTTTCTGCTTCTTAATGGTTTCCCTAACCCAGGTAGCCACAATTAAAGCTGTAATCCAGGCGCTTATTAATGCCGCTCCGATTACCAGATATATCATAAATACCTGTGTATCCTGAATAGCCATTTCCTTAGTGGTATCATATTTAATTTCTTCCATAATTGAAGCCTTATCTGAAGATAAAACACTGATTACAAAAGCGTAGTCACCACTTCGAAGGTTGGTATATGTTACTTCAGTTAAATCCCTAAGAGGAAGAATTGTAGGCTCCTTATCAAAGCCTTCAAGCATATAGCTTACATACGGATCATCCAGAGTATAATTAATTACTTCCGGAACAATAACCAGTTTCTCTGATTCTCTCTGAATGATCAAAGCTCCGTCTCTTTCAATTTTTACAGGATTACCATCAACATATACAGCTGCTATCTGCATTCTGTAATTCTGATTTCCAGGCTTGTAATCATTCAGATTAAATGAATATATACCCTGATTTGAACATACATAATACTGTTCATCCTGATTTAAGTAATTGGATGCATTGGCTGTAAGAGATGATATAAATCCCCATTCAACATTAAGAAGGTCATACTGCATTCCATATCTGTTCTCTAATACATCAGAAAGGTTAACTACGTATACACCTGAACTTCCGGAGACGTAGATTTTACCATTGGTGCCTTCAACAACATCATAGTTATTATAATAAGGGAAGTTGTTAATACCCTTAATTGTTCCATCTTTATAAAGAAGATCAAGTTCATTACTTGTAATTACATAGAAGTATTTGCCATCAAGTGATGGTACAACCTTAAGAATTACATCTGATGAAAGACCACCTTCTGAAGTAATCTTTCTTTCTATTATTCCATCTTTGATAACTACTATACCGCTGCCATCAGTACCGGCATATATACGGCCATCTGAATCCTGACATAAGCACAGAACCTGTGCAAGGTATTCCATACCTTCCACGTTAGTTACGGTGCCATCTTTGGCAAATATTGTAACACCGCCATCACCTGCTGCTGCAACTCTGCCATCATTAAGTTTGATAACTACTCTGGCTTTGGATCCGAAGAGACCATTCTCTACAGTATATTCTGTTACGGCATACTCACCCTGCTGATAATATAAGCCTTCGTATGCATCGAAATAATCTTCTTCTATTGCAATTGCGCCTGTGTCGGCATCCTCTACTGCCGTTTCATCAACCACTTCATCATCAACAGTTATTTCCTCTATAGGACCATTTGTATTGTCCGGATTCTCCATTTCTTTTATGGCATCTTCGGCAGACTGTCCTACCTGGGTAACAATGATGCCACTTCTGTCCGTAGCGCCCGTATTGGTTACTTTATATACACCCTTTTTGTAGACACATATCCAGAGATTATCGTCATCATCCACGCACATGGAACGGATTCTGTCGCCTGAGAAATAATCTGTAAGGCTGTTATAAATTGATACTTTTTCCTTGTCATCTATAACGCTTAAGCCCTGGTCAGTACCACAGTACATATTGCCCTGCCACTCACATACTGCATTAGCTACCGCTTTGTCTGTTCCTGAAGATGTAAAAATATCCGAAACCGCAGAACGTGAAAACTTGAGAAGACCAAGTCTTGAAGATGTGAACCATAAGTTGCCCTGATAGTCCACTATCATATTCTCTATTGAATTATTGAACTCATTTGTATTTAAAAGATGATATTCATCATTGGCATCCACATATGCAACGCCGTTATCAGCGCAGAAGAACTTATCATCAGTATCTTTTTTTACAACGATTCTTCTGATATTTGACAAACCTTCGCAAGGATATTCTTCTTCAAGAACGAGACCGCTTAAATTATATGCATATTTTTCTATGGTATTATTGGATGTTGCAATATAAATCTCGCTCATTGACTCAACCTGTACTGCAGTATATGCTTTACTGCTGGATACAAGTTTCTGAACAATCTTTCTGTCCTCAATTACATATACGGCTCCTGATGAATCTACGATATAAGTATATTTAAATTCATCTGCATCAATGGATACAGGATTGGAGATGGTTAAGAATTCGTTGGCTTTATCAAGACCTTCCGATAAAGTATATACAACCACACCCTCTGTGGTTCCGATATAGTAATCACCTCTGCAGTCTTCATGAATACACTGAATTGAGTTAGATGGAAGTCCATCCTCAGTATCAATAACATCTATGATTTCTCCATCAATCATAAGTGCGACACCGCTGTCATTGGTACCAATCCATACTCTTCCTTCATAGTCAGTATAAAGGCAGTTAACATTTCTTACGCTTTCAAACTGAGTCATTGGACGGAACTCTTTACCTGAATAACGATAAAGACCTGCATAAGTTCCTATCCAGAGAACACCATCAGGTGTCTGGCATATATCATTGGCCTCGCCGCAAGGAAGACCATTTCTGTTGTCATATACAGTCTGAATATAAGCACCGTAATCATTTACAATTTGCGGATCATCAGCTGCGCTGACATTTATTTTAAGTGAGCCAATAATCAGGGATGGAATCAAAAGCAGAATGACAATCTTAGTCATTGTCTTGATTTTTTCAGCATCTTCCGCTGCTTTTTCATCTTCTTTTCTAATCTGCTCTGTAGCTTCCTCTACTGCATCATGAATTCTCTTGGCTTTTTCCCTGTCTCTGTTAATAATATCATCCTGAAGATTATCAACCATTTCATTGGTGCTTGTATGACTGTCTTTATCTTCTTTAAGCTTTCTTCTAAAATGAATAACCAGGAATAAGAGAATAATCGTAAGTGTCTTATCAAAGAAATCCACATAAAACTGACCAATCAGATAAGCAAATACGCCATATCTTCTTTCAAGGAAGAAATCCACAAGTGCATTACCCCAGGCATTACCTGTTCTTGCACCATTAAAAATAAAATTAACCGGAATGGCTGTCGCAACTACCAAAATAGTAGTCAGGGTAGCAATTACCATAGTATGATAGAAATCCTCAAACCATTTCTTTCTTGCTGCGATTCCTACCGTAAGACCAACAACTGCTGCCGGAATTAAATACCATATCACAGTTCCCTTTACTATCCAGAGAATGATATTGGTTGTAACGCCAACCAGCATACCTGCCACAGGACCAAAAGCATATGCTGCGAAACATGTGCCCATACAGTCCATCCAAAGTGGAACATCGTAAAATCTGGCAATCAGGCTGCCTACAATATCAACGGCAATACATGCTGTTGTGAAAAGTAACATTTTACCATAACTGTTTATTGATTCGTTTTTCATAAACTACCTCTTAAAAGATATTACTGTCTGTTATAATAATCTATTCCGCCACCCGGATTAAAATAAGTTCTTATATATCCGTCTGTGGAAACCACCACAAATTCATTGGTCTCTTCCACATAATAAACATCATCACCATCTTCTGCTTCTGTTTTGTGCAAAGCCGCGGGGTTATTAACCACATCCGATGCAGCCTTCTCATATTCCTTAGCTGAAGCAAAGCCCATCTCAATTCCATGTTTCTCATAATGGGAATTAAGAAGTTTGGATGACCTGAAATAATAATCTACATAGTCGGCATTTCCGGCCTCTTCATTCTCCTCACTCTGGTCAGCCTCCTGCTCAGCATTTCCGTCATCGTCTGCATCCTGAGTATCTGTTTCAGCGCTTTGCTCATCTGCATCCTGGTCATCATCCTGACCATCTTCATCCACAATCTCGTTTTCAGCCTGAGCTTCCTGAGATTCACCGCCCTGTCCGGTCAATATATCTTCCACCACATCAGCGGCAGATATGGATTCAACTCCTAATTCCTGCTGTTCCGCCTCAGTAAGTTCATATGAAAGTTCTGAACAGGATGAAAGTATAAGCGCAAGACCCAGGGCAGAAACAACCGTTAATAATCTTCTTTTCACTACTTTATTTCCTTTCCATTTGCATAAGCTTCCCTGGCTTCGTTAAGGCTCATTTTATTAGCGCCTCCGCCATATTCGGGATCTTCATTCTGAACCTTGTCATATTCCCAGCCGCAGTTAGGACAGATTTCATAATCAGCCTTATATCCGTAATAATAATTACAGCATGGGCACATGCTCTCTTTATCCAGATATAAATCATTTCCCTTTTTAAGACCTTTTTTATCAGCCTTTTTCTTAGGATAAAAAACGGTCATTTTTCCATCACTGCCATCGGCCTCAATTTTAACCATACCCTCTAAGGTACATTTACCTACAGACAGAACTTTTAATTTAATCATTTTATTTACCTCTGTTTTTAACCATTTCGAATACTGCAACCGAACGGCCGATTAAGGCAATACGGTTTTCTTTTTCATCGAAATAATTCTCTACACATGATGTGAAGGCAAGCTGCCACTTAAATGAAGGCGGAAGTTCCGGCAGATACTGGTCCTTCCACTCCCAGTACATGTTGAAAGCTACAAATACCACATCATCTGATTTGGCTTTTTCTTCCCTTCCTGCATACATGATGCCGAAAGTTCTGGTTTCTGCATTAATACCACTGTTCCATGGATGCTCCACATGAATACTGATATCAGGGAAACCAATATGAGCGTCCTGAAGTTTATATCTTACAACAGGATGTTTCTTTCTAAATGCAATTGCTTTGGCAAAATAATCAAACTGATCTTTATTTGCTTTAAGTTTGTCCCAGTTAAGATATGAAATCTCATTATCCTGACAGTAAGCATTATTATTACCATACTGGGTATTACACATCTCATCGCCTGCAAGGAACATTGCAGCGCCGCGGCTTAAAAACAGAGCCGTTGCCGCATTAAGTCTCATTCTCTTACGAAGCTTGAGAATTTCCGGATCATTGGTTTCACCCTCAGCTCCGCAGTTCCAGCTGTTATTGTCATCAGCACCGTCGGTATTGTTCCAGCCGTTTTCCTCATTATGCTTTTCGTTGTATGCATAGAGGTCATAAAGTGTGAAACCATCGTGACAGTTTATGAAATTAACGCTGGCATTTTCGCCTCTTGAATACTGATCATATATATCTCTTGAGCCCGTAATTCTCTGGATGGCAACCTCTGCCATATTCGCATCGGACTTAAGGAATTTTCTCATATCATCTCTGTATCTGCCATTCCACTCAGCCCATCTTCTCCATGCAGGGAAAGAGCCAACCTGATATAATCCGCCGGCATCCCATACTTCTGCAATTAATTTAACCTTACTTAAAATCGGATCAAATGCAAGGGCCTCAAGAAGTGGAGGCGCACTCATGGGATTACCTTCCTGATCACGTCCTAAGATGGATGCAAGATCGAATCTGAAGCCGTCGATTTTGTATAAAATAACCCAGCTTCTTAAGCAGTCAAGAATCATTCTTCTAACCACAGGATGATTACAGTTAAGTGTGTTGCCACAACCACTAAAGTTAAAGAAGTCTCCCTGTGGAGTCATCATATAATAAACACTCTGGTCATAACCCTTAAATGAAATGGTAGGTCCTGAGAAATTACCTTCTGCCGTATGATTAAATACAACGTCCATTATGACTTCAATTCCATTTTCATTAAGAGCCTTGATGGTCTCCTTTAACTCGTGACCTTCATGATTATGCTCAATTGATGATGCATAACTTGTATTTGGAGCAAAGAAACTTACCGGACTGTAACCCCAGTAATTAAGGAGTCTCTTGCCGTTATAAACTCTCTCGCCTTCCATCTCATCGAACTCAAAAATCGGCATCAGCTCAATAGCATTAATGCCAAGCTTCTTAAGATAAGGAATCTTCTCGATTATTCCCTTAAAAGAGCCCGGGTATTTTACCTTAGAGCTCGGATCCATTGTGAATCCTCTGACATGCATCTCATATATAATAAGGTCTGAAAACTTATGATTAGGCTCTACGAAATTGCCCCAGTCAAAAGTATTCTCAACCACTCTCGCCTTAACGAGCTTTTCAGAACCTGCTGCCTTCTCGCCCCATTCCCTTTGACCTACGACAGCCTTTGCATATATATCAAGAAGCTCCGGAGTATAAATCGGTCTCTTGGTCTCCGGATCGATTTCCCTGATTCTGTATGTATATTCAAATTCATCAATATTCAGGCCGAAAACCAGCATTGAATATGTATTTCCTATTCTGTAATTAGGCGGAAAAGGAATACGCGCATATGGCTTCTTGGCGCCTTTTTTATAAAGGACCACCTCGCATCCGATGGCGTGGATGGACATAACCGTGAAATTCACGCCGCACTCTACTTTTGTTGCTCCCATTGTGAGAAAATCACCGGGCCTTACATCATATCCTGCGGATTTATCCGTTGGCTTAAGTTTATTAGACATTTGCTAACCCCCTAATGTCAGTACTTCCAAAATAATTTACTGTTTTATAAATCAATCTGTAATTCAACAGGGCAGTGGTCAGAGCCATAAATTTCTGTATGAATATCAGCCGATATCAATTTATCCTTAAGGCTTTCTGAGCAGATAAAATAATCTATACGCCAGCCTGCATTCTTCTCTCTTGCATGGAATCTGTAGGACCACCAGGAATAAATATCTTTCTTGTCAGGATTAAAGAATCTGTATGTATCAATTAATCCGGCTGACAAAACATTATCCATTTTTCCTCTTTCCTCATCAGTGAAACCTGCGTTTCTGTGATTGGAAGAAGGATTCTTAAGATCAATTTCCTTATGGGCTACATTTAAGTCCCCGCAATAGATTACCGGCTTTTTCTCCTCGAGTTTTTTAACATACTTAAGGAAGTCATCTTCCCAGACCATTCTGTAGTCAAGTCTTAATAATCCATCCTTGGAATTAGGCACATAAACCGTAATCAGATAATAATTCTCATATTCAAGGGTTATCACCCTGCCCTCATGGTCATGCTCTTCAATGCCCAGACCATAAGTTACATTAATCGGCTCTTTCTTAACGAAAAGTGCAGTTCCGGAATATCCCTTCTTCTCAGCATAATTCCAGTACTGATAATATCCCGGCATATCCAGCTCTACCTGTCCTTCGGACACCTTGGTCTCCTGCAGGGCAAATGCATCTGCATCCACCTCATTAAAGAAATCCATAAATCCCTTACCAAGGCACGCTCTTATTCCATTTACATTCCACGATATTAATTTCATTGATTCACATTCCCGTCATTTTTTAAAAACTGTATATATAATTCTTTCTGAAGAGGTTTAGAATAAAGGAACCCCTGGAGAAAATCACAGCCCATATCAATAAGCAGCCCCGCCTGCTCCTTTGTTTCCACACCTTCAGCTACTATCTGAATATCAAGGCTCTTAATCATAGCCACTGTATGCTCGAGTATTTTCATGGCCTTATCATCTTTCATGGCATCCCAGATGAAGATTTTGTCCAGCTTCACCAGTTTGAACGGATACTTAATCAGATATTCCGTATTGGAGAATCCTGTACCATAATCATCCATTGCAAAGGACGAACCTGCTGAAATCAGGGCATTCATATTTTTAATAAGAACATTCTGGTCTGTCAGGGAGAAAGTCTCAGTTATTTCAAAATCAATTTTGTCATAGGAAATTCCATATTCATCCATTATTTCTATTAAGGTTTTATGGAGATCTTCCTGCATACACTGAAGCATGGAAAGATTAACCTCAATATAATCGATTCCGAGTTCGCTGCCCTCATGAGATAAGAAATCACAAACCTTTCTAAAGACAATCTCACCTATCTCAATAATCAGACCATTGCTCTCAGCAATTGGAATGAATTCATCAGGCGGAACGAATCCCATCTTCTCATCATATAATCTGATAAGAGCCTCTGCTGCCGAGAATCTCCTGGTAGCTGCGCTGTAAATCGGCTGATAGAATACCATGAAGCTCTTCTCAACTATCTGTTTCTTTAAGACATGAACAATATCCGTATATCTCTGATAAGACTCAATCATCTTATCACTCGCCCACACGATTTCCTGAGAAGCCTTATTCTTTGCTTCCCTTAAGGCATATCTTAAACTGTTAATGAATATCTCTCTGTCATTAATCTCATTGCCATACTCAGCCACGGCAATTCTTATATTAAGAGTAACCTTTATGCCCTTAACCCTGTAAGGCGTCATTACTCGCCAGTTAAGCCATTCGGCGTATTTCTCAATAGCTTCTCTTCTTGTTGAATCAAAGATATATGCGAACCTGGTGCCGCCAAGGTAAAAAAGCATGCCATCAAGATTCTCTTTACATTCCCTTCCAAAATGTTCAAGAAGTTCCGTTCTTGCCTCCGGTCCCATGGTCTGCTCTAAGAATCCAACGCCCTCTAAATCAAAGCAGAGCACATAGAAACTCTTATTGGCCCTGATATAATTATCAATCTGCAGATAAAAGGCTGTATCATCAAAAAGGGACAACTTGTAATTGGTATAATCCCTGGAATTTTGCAGAGTATGAAGCACCACCATAAAAACAAGCGCATTTGCAAAATTACTGATTGGAATCTTATCAAATACTGCCTGGAATATTATGGATAATATTACAATAACAAGGGCAAAATATGCCGCCGCCCTCTGTCTTCTGGTTAAAAACTTTCCATATCTTACAAGAGTATAAAGCACTATAGCCATTCCCACAGCCAGTATTCCATAGAAACTCCAGATAAACGGACCATGATGATATCCCTCATTATCCATGTAAAAATACATCTTTGTAATCTGCGATAACGGGTAAGTAATAATGGCGAATGCGGATAATACGGCGATAATGATTTTGATACTCTTGGCATCAGACCCCATTTTGTCCTCAACCAAAGCCATGGTATAGAGTGCAAAAGAAAGTGCGCACAAAATAGAACCGGCAAAATAGCCGCCGAAAATCAGACTGAAACTTACAGGATTATATTTTATTTCGCCCATAAAACTTAAAGAGCATAATATGTCGCAAAATGAAGTAAATGCAACGAATACGCCCATGAAAGCATAGTACTTGTTTGAGGCAACAGGAAAGAACTTTCTGGAAAAGAATAATACTATTACCAGAAGGCATATTACTATTGCCGCTATATTGTAATGAAGTACATAATCCATCTAATCCCTCTGAGTTACATTTCTATAATCCACAAAGTCTGTCCTTAATCTCTTTATTTATCTGGATTCTTCCCTGAATCATTACATCTGAGCCTCCTCCTTTGGCTCCGAATTCCGACATCAGTTTTTCCTTAAAATCCTTAAGGCTTAAACCGGTTGCATCTGCCCTTCTTCCTGCTATGAAAGAAGCATTGCCTTCATTAACATCATCCACTACCATAATGATGCCTTCAAACTTAAGCACTCCTTCATTAATCAGGGCTCTTTTTTGAATTTCATCGAGGCTTTTGGCCGGATAAACAATTACCCCGGCATCAGGATTACCTGCTATTCTTTCTTTAAGTGAAACCATATTTATTGCGGTAATGGTTTCTTTAAGTTCATTAATCTGTGTTCTGTATTTATCTATATCTTCCTTAAACTTCACAACTCCTTCATCCATTTTTTCTTTTGGAAGGGATGTAAGTTTAACTATTACCATTGCCTTATTATGTAACAGGGCATAATCATCAACTGCCCTTTTTCCGGCTATCATGGTGAATCTTACTCCGCCTCTGTGAGACATGGAAGAAAGAATCTTGATCACCTGAACATTTGCAATATTATCAAGATGAGGAGCACAGCAGGCACAAAGATCGATGCCTTCAATCTCCACTAATCTTACGTTCTCCAGGTCTTCGATTTTGCTTCTGTAATTAAGGCCTTTAAGCTCTTCTTTTGAAGGATAAAGAATATTAACTTTGGCTCCCTTTGCTATAAGTTCATTAGCTTTTTTCTCAATCTTAAGGAGCTCATCATATTCAAGATAGCCGTTTAAATCCACGGTTATCACGTCATCTGATAAGTGAAAACCCACATTATCAAGACCATATTCTTTATTAATAAGGCCGCAGATTATATGCTCGCCTGTATGATTCTGCATCCTGTCATATCTTTTTTCGAAATCAAGTCTGCACTCATACACAGAGCCTGCTTCCAGATTTCCTTTAAAATAATGGAGAATCTCACCATTTACTCTCTGAACATCTGTAACTTTTGTATCTCCAATAAATCCTGTATCAGCTCCCTGACCGCCGCCTTCCGGAAAGAAGGCTGTCACATCAAGAACTGCTGCCTTTTTGTCACCCTCCGTAACTATCTCAAGAACAGTAGCCTTAAAGGAACTTACATAAGCATCATCCTCATATAAGATTTTAGTTCTGCCATTTGTAGTTCTTTCGTCAGTCATTATTTCTGTCCTCTGGATAAAGTGCTACTATTCTGTCACGGCCTGCTTCCTTGGCATCATAAAGATTCTCGTCGGCCATTTTGATAAGGGTATCCATATCAAGACCCGGCATTCCTTCAGCAACACCGAAGGACATGGTAACCTTAACGATATCACCATATTCTCCTGTCGGAACCGCAATATTATATATATCTCCCTGGAGTATCTTTAAGCACTCCGCTGTTTCTTCCAAATCATAATTCTCGTGGATGAGTAAGAATTCCTCACCACCCCATCTGGCCACGAAGCCGCGGCCCTTGATATAGGACTTAAGGCAGTATGCCACAGCCTTAAGTACATCATCACCGGTATCATGTCCCCAGGTATCATTAACCTTTTTAAAGTAGTCGATATCGCCGATGGTTACTGTATATTTCTGGCCTGTTGTATCAGCCATCACCATAAGAGATGATAATTTCTTAACTGCATAACGTCTGTTATAAAGTTCAGTAAGTGCATCTTCCTCAATTAACGCATGAAGGGATTTTTGCATCTGAACTATGGACTTGGCCATGTCGCCAAGTTCGTCATTTCTGCGAAGTATCCTGTCGTCAGGACTCTTGTTAAGTTCACCATTGGCTACATGGGAAAGGGACTTCTCAAGGCCAAGTATGGTTTTAACCAAAGTTGATGAATATCTTAATGAAATAAGTCCTGTAAGTACAAGTAAAACAAGGGTAACAAATATAAGCGGAAGCACTGCCTTTCTTACTAATTCATTTACTTCTGCCAAAGGCTTGGCAACTGCAATCATGCCGATTACTGAACCGTCAGAATTGATAATCGGTCTGTAATATGCATAATAGCGGACGTTATTTATATCAACATCATTATAAAACCTGTCAGACTGTCCTTCTATAACATCCTTGACAATTACCGAATTGGCACCGGTTCCTATTAATCTTCCGCCACCTTCTTCCCTGATGGTTGTTATCATTCTGGTATCCATGTAAAAAATAGTCACCTCGGCTTCGGTGCTTTTTTTAGCGGCATCAATAAGCTTATTATTGCCTGTGATTTCTTCATCGCCCTTATAAAAAGCAACCACATTCCCCACCTGCTCAAGATGATAATCATCCGGAGACATGGCATCATATGAGTCCAAAATCATGGCGGCAATTTCACTAAGTTCCCCCTCAATTTTCTCATACATAATGCCCCTGAAGGACATGCTGGTTACGATTGAAATAACGATTCCGAATACAACCACCGGAAAAATAGACATCAGTGGCACTATATTTTTAAGACTTCCTGTGCGATTTTTTGCCATTTTTACCCTTCTTTAACTAAAAAGGGCCCCTTAAGGGAGCATATCCTCCCCCAGAGGCCCAATTAATATTAAATAGAATACGAGTCACAAGCCATATCCGTACGGCCTGATACAATCTCGCTTTAACTCGTTTATTACTTATCTTCCTGTAGGAATATAAGGTCTAACTGCATCTGCAAGTGAGCTTACAGGCATTGTCTGAAGCCATACTTTACCAGGACCTGAAACCTTGGTATTGAACCAGCCTTCACCACCGGCAAGTTTGTTTCCTAAACCTTCAACTGATACAACGTCCATTGAACATGTAGCTTCCATAGCTGCAAGTGTACCTGTATCAACTATCATTGACTGACCCTGCTGAAGTGTATATTCCATTACGTTACCATCGATCTCTAAGAATACCATACCGCTTCCTGAGAACTTCTGCATAATGAAACCTTCACCACCCAAAAGACCAGCACCAAACTTCTTAGCGAAGAATGTTTCCATCTCTACTGTTACATCACCGGCTAAGAAAGATCTCTTCTGAGCAACGATTGGTTTTGAAACATCAACTGCAAGGATATCACCAGGAACACCTGATGTGAAAGCGATCATGCCGTCGCCTTTAGCTTCGTAAACATTTTCAAATAATGACTCACCTGTAAGAGCCTTTGAGAACATCTTACCAAGACCACCTGTCTTAGTCTCCATAGCCATATTTGGTGTCATCCATGCCATAGCGCCTCTCTGGCATTTAATCTTGTCACCGTTTGCCATATTGCAAACAACAACTGGGAATGGTTTACATTTAACCTCGTACTGCATTACAATTCCTCCTTTAGAATTAATCTGAATAAAAAATATAACAATTTATCTACTCTGCCTAAAGCAGTAGTATTCCTTATTTGTGGTACAGCTTCTTGTTCTCGTACTCAGGCTCGCATGTTAAATTAACACCCAGCTTTCTGAATACGTTCTTATCAACCGGTGATAAGATTACACTTGAATGTACCTCGCAGCCTCTTAATTTATGAAGCTGGTCCATTGCCTTGGTTGCTGTTTCATCTTCTCCTGCACATATGGACAGGGCGATTAAAATCTCATCCGTATGAAGTCTTGGATTTCTGTTGCCAAGATGATTTATCTTAAGATCCGAGATAGGACCAATTGTGGATGGTGATATAAGTTTGGCTTCATCATCAATTCCTGCCAGGGCCTTAAGAGCATTTAATAACATGGCTGATGATGCACCAAGAAGCTCAGATGTCTTACCAGTGATTATTCTTCCATCCGGAAGTTCAATGGCTGTTGCAGGACCTCCTGTGGCTTCAGCCTTAATCATTGCAGCTGATACAACCGGTCTGTCCTCTGTAGTGATACCTGCCTGCTTCATGAGAAGTTCAATCTTGAGAACCTGCTCATCACCGGTATCTCCCATTCTTCTTTCATTCATGGCATTATAATATCTTCTGATGATTTCCTGCTTTGATGCTTCAGATACAGCCTCATCATCTATAATTCCATAACCTGCCATATTAACACCCATGTCTGTAGGTGACTTATATGGGCACTCTCCCATAATATGCTGGAAGATTGCGCTAAGCACAGGGAAAATCTCCACGTCGCGGTTATAATTAATGGTTGTCTCTCCATAAGCCTCAAGATGGAAAGGATCAATCATGTTTACATCATTAAGGTCAGCTGTTGCTGCTTCATATGCAAGATTAACAGGATGCTTAAGAGGAATATTCCAGATTGGGAAGGTCTCATACTTGGCATATCCTGCTTTAATGCCTCTCTTATGTTCATGATATAACTGTGAAAGACATGTTGCCATCTTTCCGCTTCCAGGTCCCGGAGCTGTAATAACAACAAGGGACTTGGTTGTCTCTATATATTCATTCTGACCAAAGCCTTCATCACTTACGATAAGTGGAACATTGGATGGATAACCCTGAATGATATAATGTCTGTATACTTTCATTCCAAGGGATTCCAGTTTCTTCTGATAATTAACAGCTGCCGGCTGTCCTTCAAAATGAGTTAAGCATACTGAACCTACATAAAGTCCGTATCCCCTGAAGGCATCGATAAGTCTTAAGACTTCCATATCATAGGTAATACCTAAGTCTGAACGTCTCTTATTCTTAACAATATCCGCAGCATTTATTACTATTACTATTTCTGCCTGATCTTTAAGCTGGCATAACATGTTAATCTTGGAATCCGGCTTGAAACCCGGAAGAACGCGGGATGCATGATAATCGTCGAACAGCTTGCCACCGAACTCAAGGTATAACTTTCCACCGAAAGTTTCTATTCTCTCTTTGATTCTGGCTGACTGCATTGTAAGATATTTCTCGTTATCGAAACCGATCTTATTCATAGAACTAACCCCCTGAAAATTCAAATCCCTTTTATTTTATCATTTTTAAGGCTTTTCTTCAACGAATTAAAGCAAAAAAACCTTGGCATAAACCAAGGTTTTTTATAATTATTTTATGGTTATAATTAAAGATCTTCAGCTGCGCTTAAATATTCAACTACATCGCCTACAGTAGCAATATTATCAAGGTCATCCTGAGGAATCTCTACACCGTATTCTTCTTCGAATGCCATAACAAGTTCGAAGAGGTCAAGTGAATCAAGTCCTAAATCATCCTTGAAATCTGTAGCTTCTGTAATATCAGCTCCGTCAATATTTAACACATTTTCCATAATTGAAACAACTTTTTCAAACATAACCCTACTCCTTTATTTATAATTATAAGATTTCTCTGTATTTGCTAAACTATACAAACATAAATATATATATACTGCCCTTGTTTGTCAACCTTATTTTTTAGGATATTTACCCTTTAGGCAATTTAGTTTTTGTGTAAATAATTATAAATATCTCTCTTGGATACGCCCCTGTCTTTGGCCACCATTTTCATGGCTTCCTTACTGTCGATGCCTTTTTGTTCGTAGATTGCCATATGCTCTTCAATGGTCATCTCTTCCCATTTTTTCTGCTCTTCTTCCTTAAGCGCCGCCTTATCAATGCCTTCGATTACCAGCACATATTCGCCCCTTGGCTCATTGTCCTTATAGTATTCAATGGCTTCGGCTATGGTCTTACGGCTTATCTCTTCATACTTCTTCGTAAGTTCCCTGCAAAGCGCGATATTTCTCTCATCCCCAAGAGCTCTTAAATCTTCCAGGGTTCCCTTTAAGTGATGCGGCGCTTCATAGAGAATCACCGTTCTGGTTTCCTTCCCAATCTCAGCCAAAATCTCCGCCCTCTCCTTCTTCTCTCTTGGAAGAAAGCCTTCGAAGACGAACCTTCTTGTGGAAAATCCGCTTAATATAAGAGCGTCAATACAGGCTACCGGCCCCGGAAGGGATGTGACTGTTATGCCTTCGCCCTGGCACATCCTGACCAGGACTTCACCCGGGTCAGAAATGCCGGGTGTTCCTGCATCTGTAATGAGGGCAATATTTTGCCCACTCTTTAACATTTCAATTAACTTAACTGCCTTCTCAACCTTGTTATATTCATGATAACTGGTTAAAGGGGTATTAATCTCAAAATGATTAAAAAGCTTTATGCTGTTACGGGTATCCTCTGCTGCCACTACATCCACACTTTTAAGGATTTCAAGCACGCGAAAAGATATATCCTTTAAATTACCTATGGGAGTTGCGCATAAATAGAGTATTCCTGCCATATTTCACCTATCCCTGATACATATTCTTTACTTCATCTGTATATACATTTACGTCTTTATAAACTATAAGCGGCTTCTCAACCGTGAGCCTTGGATTGCCGCCCTTTACAGCCTCTATCAAAACCATATTCGGCTCCTTATCAACATAAGGATATACAAGTCTCATACGCTTTGGCTCTATATGATATTTGCTCATTTCATTCATGATTTCCGGCAGGCGGAAGGGCCTGTGAACCATATATAATTTGCCATGTACCCTTAAGTATTTGGACGCAAATTTAACCACATCCTCTAAGGTACAGGTTATCTCATGACGGGCTATTGCCTTGGCATCAAAATCATTAACAAGGCCGTGTTTTCCAATCATATAAGGAGGATTCACAGTTACCACATCATAGAGTCTTTCCGGGAGAACAAGATTCTCATCCGTTATATCCCCATGAATCATGGTCATGACATCTTCCATGTGATTGTAGGCGATGCTTTTATTAGCCAGGTCCACATTCTCTTTTATATACTCAACTGCAGTATAACTTCCTCCCATATCAAGGGCTCTAAGCATAATCGGGATTATACCGTTACCTGAGCAGATATCGAGAACTCTGGCCTTGTCTGATACTTCGGCAAAATGAGATAAGAGCACAGCATCCATACCAAAACAGAAAAGGGACGGGTTCTGCCATATGCAGAAACCGTTCCTTCCAAGATCGTCCAGTCTTTCTTTACTTGTATCAATATCCATATTCATAAAAGATTATTTATCGCCTCTGTTGCCGGATTTCCTGTGATTCTGAGGGTAGAACTTCTTACCCTTTCTGTTCATGTTATTATTACCGGCATTGTTATGAACATTCTCATCTTTTTTAGGGAACTTATTATAGCCCTTCTTACCGCCGTGGCCCTGGTTCTCAGCCTGATTATTATCCTTTGGACCTTTGAATTCCTTATTATCCCTGGGACCTTTATCGCCCTGATTATTTGGGGCTCCGGAATTATTCTGATCTTTATTAAACTTATTATATGGCTTGTTATAAGGCTTCTTGCCGCCCTGAGAGCCAGCTTTTTGACCATATTCTTCAGCTGCTGCCTCTTCTTTTGCCTTTCTGTCAGCTTCTTCAAGTTTTTCTAAGAAAGCAACCTGAGCAAGTTCTTCTTCAGTTAAGTCAGTTCTTTCTTTATTATACATCTTCTTAAACTGAAGCTCGTCTATAGGATAATTTCTGATTTCCTTGGAATCACCGATTTCAATAATAACCTTGGCAGTTTCCCTTAAGGCATTAACGCTCTGAATTCTTCCGCTGAAGCCGTCCTTGGTAGATACCAGCTCATCCTTTTCAGGCATTCTTGCATTAATATCCTCATATGTTTCCTCTTCGAATGTTAAGCAGCACATGAGTCTGCCGCAGATGCCGGAGATTTTGCTTGGATTAAGTGATAAGTGCTGTTCCTTGGCCATCTTGATGGAAACCGGAACAAAATCAGACATGAATGAATGGCAGCAGATATCTCTTCCGCAAGGACCGATTCCACCCATAATCTTAATCTCATCTCTGGAATTAATCTGACGAAGTTCAATACGAATTCTGAATACCTTGGCTAAATCCTTAACCAGTTCTCTAAAGTCAACTCTTCCATCTGCTGTGAAATAGAAGATTACCTTATTCTTATCAAAGGTATATTCAGCTTCAACCACCTTCATTTCAAGGCCGTTTTCCTTAACTTTTTCCTTGCAGATGGCAATTGCTTCATCCCTTAAGGACTGATTCTCAGCATCAATTCTGTCATCTTCTTCTGTTGCAATTCTAAGTACCGGCTTTAAAGGACTTACGATTTCTTCATCGGAAACTTCCTTAACACCGTCAACCACAAGGCCGTATTCCACGCCTCTTATGGTTTCAACTATTACATGCTGGCCACGCTTAATATCCAGCTCGCCCGGATCAAAATAATAAACCCTGCCGGCATTTTTGAATCTAATACAAACTACTTTTACCATTAAAATTTATATTCCTATCTTTGATTTTCCCTGATTGTAAGAAGGAGAAGTCTTAAAGTAAGTTCGAAAGGAACATTTGCCTTAAGTCTCGCTCTTGCTGTATCAACAGCTTCTACTATCTGCTCAATCTCCTGATATGTCAGATTCTTCGCCATCTCCTTAATGTCTGTAAATTCAGGCTTGAATATAAGACCGTTAATATCATTAACAGACTTAAACATGAGGACATCCCTGTACCAGATATAAATAATATCCAGGAAATCATCCACATTTACACGGAACTTGCTGACCTCATGAATTGCTTCATTAACGTCCTCTCCGTCCATGTTTGTAATATTCTTAAGAAGGCTTACAGCCTGATTCTTAATTTTGTCAAAATCCTCGTTTTGGGAAAGCGCCTTGGCCTGACCTAAATTACCTCTTGCAAAAGCCACGCATATATCAGCCTTGTAATCCGGAACCCTGTATTCGTTAATTAGGAATCTTCTAAGTTCATCATCCGGAACCGGCTTCATTGAAAGGCAGACACATCTTGAGCGGATGGTCTGAAGCATCTCTTCCTCAGATGTGGCAAGCAGAATAATAACCACATATTCAGGCGGCTCTTCCAGAGTTTTAAGAAGAGCATTCTGGGCAGCAGGTGTCATCTTCTCTGCTTCTTCAATTATATATATCTTATATGGGCCGATGTATGGCTTAATTACCACATCATCATTAACCTGTCTTCTGATGTCCTCAACACCCACTGTGCTTGGCTTATCATGAGCTATGTACTTAATGTCAGGGTGATTGCGCTCAGCCGCTAACTTGCAGGCTTTACACTTACCGCAAGGCGCATGCTCCTTATCCTCGCACTGAAGCGCATTGGCAAAAATCGTCGCCACGAATTCCTTACCTGATCTGAACTCACCGCTTAAGAGATAGCCCTGGGATACAGTACCGTTTTTTACGGCACCCTTCATTAATTCAACCAGCCCTTTTTGTCCAACAATATCATCAAAGTTTTTCATCATTATCACCATCCATTATGTGAAAATATCTAACAACAGTCCCCTAATCTCATCAATCTTATTTAAGATTGCTATATTATCCTTCTCTTCCTTAACCAGTTCCTGTGCCAGTGAATCAAGCACATCATCAACCTGTCTGATAATACCATATACCCTGTGGCGCCCGCGCCTGTCGAGGAAATTCTCTCTCGAGAACTCATGTGAGCGGTTAACTACCTCATTGAGGAAATCCTTAATCAGGGCCCTGTACCTTCGCATGTCACGAATGTCAGTCTTCTTGGATATCTTCTTACCCTGATCCTCTATCTGAGTCAGCAGCTCTGTCAGCCTCTGGGAAAGTTCCGCTTCCGACACATTGCTGGCTAAAATAAATTTAAAATCCCCTTCCACCTGCGGCGCCGCCTGAGTCACAGGAGCCGCGGCATTAGTCTGTGTAATTGGATTAATATGCATATTATCCATATATTCTACCTATGGGAAAGAATGAAATTCTCAATCTCTCCTACACATTCGTCCAGATCATCATTGGCAAAAACATTATCTATACCAAGTTTATCCAAAATATCTTTGCTAAAATCCGCCTCGTCCGCCAAAAATCTTCTGCACATCTCAGCATATTTAGGCTTCTCCTGGGCTCTTTCTCTTTTAAGGGCTCTTTCCAATCTCACCCCGTCATCTACAGTTATAAGAATTGGAACTATATTTTTGGTCCCATAATAATTAACCATTTTCTCGTAACTTTCAGGAGTGCCTATGGTAATATAATCATTCTCTTCAAGGTCCGTATTGCCATCATCCACTGTAAGATATTTCCAGATGCCGTGAACTGTATTATATTCCCTGAGTTCGATGATTAAACCCTTACCTCTGTATTCCTCTAACTTGGCATCATCTATGAAATAATAATCAACTCCGTTTTGCTCCTTATCCCTGATAGGTCTTGTGGTATAAGGCACAATCCTCTTAAGATTACATTTATCAAGGCTCAGAAGTTTTTTATAAATGGTATCCTTGCCGCAGGAGCTTTTGCCCATTATATAAAATATCTTTCCCATTTTACGGCTCCCCGATTATTCTGACTTTGCCGTCTCTTATGCCTCTGACTTCAAAGCCGCTCTGCATCAGATCAAGCATATACCACATATCCCAGTCGGTGATGCGTTCACCGGCAACAACAAATGCTCGTCCCGGCGGATAAATATATAAGTTTTCTTTTGATATCATTCCGACGGAGTCCAAAAGATTTACCTCTGCGTAATCCATATAGGCCGCCTTGGCCGGAATCATAACAGCTTCGCGGGCTGACGGATGCTTCTCATACATCATGTTGGCATCGTTAAATTCGCCCTGATATGAGCTGAGTTCATTGTCTGCATATTCTTCATCAAGTTCGAGTATTGCTTTGGTCAGTCTGTCGAAGCCTTCGTCCGTATCCATAACGGATGTCATCAAAAGCACATACCGAAGTGATGAATATTCGCATTCGAGATGATATCTGTTTCGAAGGATTTCCGCGAGTCTGTTTCCCATATTCACGCGGTCCTTATGATATAAAACGATTTTGCCTCTGTCTCTGTCTTCAGAGTACATTACTCTTGCGACCTTGCACTGACTGATGCTTGAATAAAATTTCTCAAGTCTCTTTGAGTAATCCTTCCACATCTGTTTGTTGGAATATGCTTCCTCAACAGCGTCCTCAATGCTGGACATCAAAATATATGAAGGACTGCTTGTCTGGTAAATCGATAAATATTTCTTTACCCGCTCTTCATCCACTCTGTCCGAGTTGATATGAAGAAGTGCTCCCTGAGTAAGAGCCGCCAGTGTTTTGTGAACGCTCTGAATTACGATATCGGCGCCCGAGTAGATGGCTCCCTTCGGGAAATATTCATCGAAATAAAGATGTGCTCCGTGAGCTTCATCTACGATAAGAATCTTGTCATTATCGTGACATATTTTGGCGATTTCATCCATATCTCCGAGCTCACCTTCGTAAGTCGGCGATGTGAGTACAACCGCTTTGGCATCTTTATAATTTTCTACTGCCTCTTTAACCTGTTCGGATGTTACCGCGCCAAGGCACAGTAATTCCGGTATCATTCGAGGCATAATATATCTTGGTGTAAGTGAGCGAAGCTCTACAGCGTTATATACTGAGCGGTGGGCATTTTTCCCAATAATAATTTCATCGCCTTCTTTAGTGCAGGCACTAATCGCTGCTAAAATGCCACAAGTCGAACCGTTAACAAGAAAGAAACATTTCTTGCTTCCGTAAATCTTTGCTGTATTATCCTGCGCTTCTTTGATAATACCTTTAGGATTGTGTAAATCATCAAATCCGTCTATTTCCGTTATATCCTTTTTAAGAGCTGTCTTGGCTCTTTTGCCGCCCGGCATATGAAAAGGATATACATCACTTTCTATTAAGTTGTCTAAGTTATCCGAAATTATTCCCATATATTTTTTTAATTTTCGTAGAAAAGAACGCCAAGTGTACCCGGTCCGCAGTGGCTTGAGATTACGCCGCCGGCTCTGGTTTCATAAATATTCTCAAAATGATTCAGTGATTCAAGATAGCTTCTTACCTGCTCCACAACCTCAGGTGCCGCGCCGGAATGTGTGATGAAGACTCTCTTTGGATCTGCATTAAGTAACTTCTGTTCTCTGTCCTTAACATATTTAAGGATTGCTTTATCTGTGCTTCCTCTGTACTTGGTTCCAACACCCATGGTGCCGTCGTGAACTTCGATACAAGGTTTTAATTTAAGTGTATTGGCAAGAAGGGCTGTTACCTGTGTACATCTTCCGCCTCTTGCAAGATATGTAAGAGTATCAACAACGAAACTTGCATTAACCTTTACTCTTGCTTCTGATATTGCCTCTGTAATCTCTTCAAGGCTCTTGCCTTCCTTCGCCATATCTGCAGCTCTAAGAAGCTGAAGGCCGATACCTGTGGAAAGATTCATGGAATTAACAGGTGAGAATCTTTCATATTCCAGTTCATCTGCTGCCAGTCTGAATACATTGAGTGTTGTGGACATATCCTCAGAAATACCAAGATATATAACCTCATCTCCGGCCTCTTTGAAAGGTCTTAAGAATTCAACTGCAGCTTCTATTGATGGAGCAGATGTTCCCGGAGTTTTCTTTACTCTGTCTGCCCATTCATAAATCTTCTCCGGTGTGGCTTCCACCATATCTTTATAGCTTACATCGTCCATTACGATATAAAGCGGAAGCACCGCAATATCATATTCTTTCAGTAATTCTTCTGATAAGTCACATGTACTGTCTGTAACAACTTTTACTCTTCCCATAATAACTCCTTCTACAAGTTTTCTAATACACAAATTGCCAAAAAAAGCAAAACCCCATTGCATTTTTATACTATTATATTGTATCAAAATATAATAATAAACGCAATGAGGCTTTATATTTAGCTTAAAAATAGTATCAATTTACAGCCAGTAAGGATAATCCTCGATGACGATATATCCTTCTTCATCTTTTTTATAAAAGCATGCAATAAAAGCATCTGCAAAACTAATGGCTGTTGTGTAGAAAATAAGAATCGGAATTCCTGATCCAACCAAACCAAGAAGCAGGAATATCAAGGCTCTTTTCGTATTCTTTACATAGAATAAATGTCCGCCAAAAGCACCTAATAAAAATCCAAGTAATACATAAGGCACTTTCTTAACCTTAAGTGGATTCTCCATTGGGAACGGATCTTCCACAATGTCTTTGGCACGCTTACGCATAAATACCACAAGCAGGATTGTTACTGCCATGGATGCAAAAGTTACCACATATCCTATGGTATTCATTACTTTCATAATACCTGAAACCATCTCAATCGGTCCGGAAACCGGATTATATGTTGCCGCATCCATTAATCCCATATTCATAATGTCTTCATATTGATTGGATACTCCGGTAATCGAATCGAATACTCCGCTTTGTACCATTACAAGTTCAATGACTGACCTGAAAAGTATTCCAAAAGAAGAGAAGAGCATAATCATAAGTACTGCAACTAAAGCAAAGCTCATTATATGCAGTATCATGGTGTCTTTCATGCGGCCATCAGTGCCTTTTGGCAAAAATATTTTATCCATTTACGGCTCCTTTTTTTCTTAATGATATAGTCAATTATATCACTACTTTATCTTGGCTAAAAGCCCCGCGTAGATATATTCTTTTGCCTCTCCCATGTCAATGGAGTCAGAACATTTATTATGAAGAATCATTGTAAATTCAACAATCTGTGAAAGGAGAGCCGACTTAAGAAAGAGCTTATTCTTATCTCCAACAAGGTTCTCTTTTTCTGCTTTTTCATAAAACCATTCAATTAATGATTCAATAAATTTGTTGGCAACATTCTCATCGAAACAGGTATATTTTTCTTTGATGTCACCCATGCTTTCGTGTGAACCGGCGGCCATTTTGAACATATAATTAAATGGCTTAATATCATCTCTGTGAGCTTCCATATAATCCAGAAGCACCATAAATCTGTCGTGGAAAGTCTCCTTCTTATCCACCAGTTCCTTAACGATGGTAATCTGTTTTATGATGTCATAAAAGAGAGCTTTTATGACCAGTTCTTCCTTGGTTTTGAAATACTCATAAGTTGTGCCTTTTCCAACACCTGCCTTTTTCGCGATTTCACTGACAGTTAAGGCGCGCACATCCACATCTTCATTTATCATTTCAATTACAGCGATGTATAACTGTTTTTCCTTCTCCTTAGGAAACATTAACTCCTGAATTTTATCCATTATGCCTCACCTCCGGCATTTGACTGCTCAAACTGAAGGGCAACTTCCTGATTACCTTCATTCATGAAATCTTCTTCAACCATGCTCTTGTTGGAGTTGAGAATGTCATAGATACAAGGTACAACAACAAGTGTCATTAATGTACCGTATACAAGACCACCAATCATGGTAATAGCCATAGGCTGCATCATTGCTGAGCCGTCGCCGATACCAAGTGCCATTGGGAACATGGAAATAACTGTGGTAAGTGTTGTCATAAGGATAGGTCTGAGTCTTGTAGCTGCAGCCTTTGCAATGGCTTCTTTTTTGTCCATGCCTTCTCGTCTTAACTGATTGATATAATCAACCATAACGATACCGTTATTAACGATGATACCTGCCAGCATTACGAAGCCCAGCATTGCAATGACGCTGATTTCCTGCCCTGATAAGAAGAGCGCCATGAATCCGCCGGTGAAAGCAAGCGGCAAAGTAAACATGATAATAAATGGTGATAATAATGACTGGAACTGAGCTACCATTACAAGGTAGATTAATATAATCGCAAGTGCAAGCATAAGTCCAAGCTGCTTCATGGCATCATATATCATTTCATCCTCACCGGTCATTTCAACGGAATAACCGTTTGGAAGTTCAAGTTTGTCTAACTTCTTATTTACTTCATTACTTACCTTTGTAATGTTATGATCCTCATCAATATCTGCAGTAATTGCAATATATTTGGTCTGAGCATCTCTGTTAATTACGCTAAGTGTTTCTGTATCTTCGAAGGTCGCAATTCTTGATAATCTGACCTGTTCTTCTTTACCTTCATCATTAACATAGGTAAATGTCATCTTCTTAAGGTCAGCAAGTGTTGCCTCACTCTGCTCTTCACTCTGAAGATAAACGCTTAAATCCTTGGTCTCTGTAGAGATGGATGTAGATGAAGTTGTGGAGGCAATCTTGGTCATAACAATGCCGAAGACCTGAGCGACGGTCATTTTGTATTCCATTGCCTTATCCTTATCTACATGAATCTTTAAAGATGGTGTGGTATTATCAAGGCCTGCCTGAACATTGGTTGTACCTTCTGTATTTTCAACTATCTCGGCAACCTCCGCTGCATATTCCTGAATCTTATCAAGGTCACGGCCCTTTACATAGATTGAAAGACCTGAACCGAAGAATGCAGAATAGTCGTTGGATGATGTGGTTGCATTAACCTCGCAGTCAAGAACTGAAGTCTTCTGGAGGATTTCGTCCACGATTTCGGATGATTTTCTCTTGGTATTTTCATCAAGAAGAATATAATATGATGCATCTTCAGAGCCGCCGCCAAAGAGTGACAGGGCGCTGCCGCCACCGAGCATAACACCGATGGTTTCGATGCCGTCAATATCCATCATAATCTCTGTTGCTTCATCGCAAAGGGCTCTAAGTTCGTCCTCTGTAAGAGTCTGATCTTCCCTAGGTCCGATGGAGAGTGAAATCTGGTCGGTTTCAATATCCATGTTAATGAAGCTAAAGCCTCTCTGGTATGCAGCAAAAACGCTGATCACAAGAAGCACTATTGCAAGGAGAAGTACAAGCACTTTGCCCTTAAGGAACTTAGCAACAAGAGTCTCATACCAGTCTCTTATTTTGTCAAATAATGGTGTCGGCTTTTCCTCGCCATCCTTGATGATTACGGATGCCATCATAGGAACGAATGTTAAAGCCACAATCAAACTTGCTCCAAGAGTATAAAGAATTGTAAGAGCAAGGTCTACGAATAACTGCTTTGTAAGACCGTCAACGAAAACGATTGGCAGGAATACGCAGACGGTTGTAATTGTAGATGCCACGATAGCACCTGTAACCTGATCGGTACCTACAACGGAGGCGTATTTGACCGAACCGCCTTCCTTTCGTATTCGGTATATATTTTCGATAACAACGATGGAGTTATCCACCAGCATACCTATACCCAGGGCCAGGCCTGAAAGTGAAATCATGTTAAGTGTGATATTGCTAAAATACATAAGTACGATTGCAAATACAACACTAAGAGGTATTGAGCATGCAATAATAAATGTTGATTTGTAATCTTTCAAGAATACGATAAGAATAATTACTGCAAGGAGGGCACCGATTAACATGTTCTGAACAACGGACATAACAATAATGTCGATATATACGCCCTGGTTCATAAGCACTGCCATGTTAAGGCCTTCTTCGGTTTCTTCATATTCTTCGAATTTATCTAAAAGTCTGTCTGTTACATCACCTGTTGCATAACCGGTCTGCTTCTCGATTGAAAGCATGATGGCCGGATTGCCATTTATCTTTGAGTAAGAATCTGCTGAATTATCAACAACTACTACATCTGCAACGTCTGAAAGATGGATAGGATCAACGCCGTCAAGACCCATATCAATAAGGATTACATCCTCAAGATCTTCAACTGTATTGATGTCATCACCAACAGTTACAAGATACTGAGTTTCATTCTGATTGATGTAACCTGCAGGCATCTCGAAGTTCTGGGCAATAATAAGGTTGGTAAGCATATCTACTGTAAGAATATTGCTCACATCTGCCTGGCTTAATGCACTTTCCTTGGCAGAGTCAAGCTGTGTCTGGCCATTTTCCAGAGCCATCTGACCCAGCAAAATCTGCGTCTGGGCACCACTTATCTCCATCACACCAAGAATCTGTCCCTCAGTAAGTGCCTTATATGCATCATCCAAAGTAGCCTTACCTGAATTAACCTGTTCCTTACCCTGGTTAACTGCAGTAATACCACTGTTTACCTGAGCAAGAACTTTGGTAAGTTCGCCTACTGCTTTAGGAATATCATTATAATCTTTAACTGTAATTTTAAGTGCAGCAAGGGCAGGACCCATTGCAGCAATCTGGGCATTAATCTGATTTAAACCATCATTAGCCTGGTCATATGCTGCCTGAGCCTGTTCCTTGGTCATACCGCCGGAAACCTGCATAAAGGTAGCATCATCCATCATAGGCGCCATTGCAAGAAGCTGAGCTAAGCCATCTCTTGCAGCCTCTGCCTGCTTTGCTGCCGCATATAATTTATTAAGGCCATCTATTGTCTGTTCTAAAGTAGCCTTATTGGTATTAAGGTCAGTAAGTGTAGTATCTAACTTACTCTCACCAACATAAGCCTGAATCTTACCATTAACTACCTGATTGGAATTATCTGCGATTTGTGCAGCAAGTTCTTCCTTCTTTTCATTTAATGTATCCTGACCATCTTCAAGTTCTTTCTTTGCATCATCAATTTCTTTCTGAGCATCTACGAACTTATCTTCAATGGCGGCTTTTACCTCTTCATTAATTTCTTCAATTTCATCTTCCTTAAGAGTAATCTGAATATTCTCTTTTACGGAACCAACTGTTGAAACTGAAGCAACACCTTCAACACTTTCAAGATAAGGAACCAGCTTATTATCTACATATTCTGATAATTCAAGGGAATCCATACCCTCAACGTCAACAGATGCAACCATTACAGGAAGCATGGATGGGTCAAGCTGCATAATCATAGGTGAACCTACAGTATCATTCCATGTACCTTTAAGCTGGTCCAGCTTCTGCTGCATCTCAATAACAACTGAATCCATGTTGGCTGACTGCTCATACTCAAGAATAACAATGGAATAACTGTTATATGACATGGAAGAAATATTCTTAATATTGGATGTTGTGGCCATCTGGGCTTCAACAGGAGCTGTTACAGTTGACTCCACTTCCTCCGGACTGGCTCCCGGATATGCTGTAATTACCAGAGCATACGGAAGATTCATATTCGGAAAAAGATCCGTCGTCATCTTCGTCATTGAAACAATGCCTAATACTATAACAAGTACTACGCCAACGAAAACTGTGTAAGGTTTTTTAACACTGATTTTAGGAAACATATCTGATTCTCCTTTTAAGATATATTTATCTCAACCCCATAATATGCTTGACCGACCAGTCGGTCGGTAATTAAGACAAAACAAAGAGCCTACACATAGTAGACTCTAATGCCCAGAACCGGAATCGAACCAGTGACACGAGGATTTTCAGTCCTCTGCTCTACCAACTGAGCTATCTGGGCGAATGGCGAGCTCGTGAGCTCTTTGGAAATGAGTTTTATCTGCGAATGCTCGCATTCGCCCAGATTAAAACGAATTTCCAAAAGTTTACTCGCGTTGGCGAGTAAACGTACATCAAACAAATGCGAAGCATTTGGGTGATGGTGTTCACAAAAGTAAAGGGACGGCGCGGCTGAACACAGAAGTTCAAGGAGGCGTAATACCCTTTTCCTCAATAGTAGCGGGGGAAGGATTCGAACCTACGACCTCCGGGTTATGAGCCCGACGAGCTACCAACTGCTCTACCCCGCGATAGTGGTCTTCCTACGGACGACCCCACTAAAAATAGTGAAATGGATGGAGGTGGATTCGAACCACCGAAAGCGTTGCTAACAGATTTACAGTCTGCCCCCTTTGGCCACTCGGGAACCCATCCATGATATTTAAAAGTACTATTAAATTTTTAATGTACTAAATGGGACCTACAGGGCTCGAACCTGTGACCCCCTGCTTGTAAGGCAGATGCTCTCCCAGCTGAGCTAAGATCCCATACACAAAAGCGACCCAGATCGGACTCGAACCGACGACCTCCGCCGTGACAGGGCGGCGCTCTAACCAACTGAGCCACTAGGCCAAAAAAATGGAATTAGTGCACTCAAAACCAAATATATTCAAAATAACATCAGGTATAACACCTATCTGGATAAGCTTTCGATCTATTAGTAACCATCAGCTGAATACATTACTGTACTTACACCTTGGCCCTATCTACCTCGTCGTCTTCAAGGGATCTTATTTAATTGAGATATCTCATCTTGAGGGGGGCTT
>JAEEGJ010003060.1_pt1 | contig 69424 bp, 56 predicted proteins | sample 8958761 | NCBI WGS metagenome assembly JAEEGJ01 (sample SAMN16246546, study PRJNA631951) | gut metagenome | biome: gut microbiome; feature: rumen; material: RS-attached | host: Bos | place: Iran: Karaj | collected 2018-10 | reverse complement strand
ACTGGCTTCTTCCCGCAGCCAGGACAGTGACCGGGACTATCTGAACGGGCAGCGGGATATTCACGAGGAGAGGATCAGCTTCCAGGAAGGCGTGAGGAAGATGTATCTGGAAGAGTGCGAGAGAGACGCTGATTTCCAGAAGGTTGAATGTATGGCCGAGGACGGCTCGATGCTGCCTCCGGACGAGATATTTGAGAGAATTAAAGAGAAACTTCCTTTGTAATTGTATGATCTGGAAGCTGTTGAGAAAAGCGGCCCGTTACCTGGTGGGAATAGTGTTCATCGCTTCAGGTTTTCTGAAGGGAGTGGATCCGGTAGGCACATCGCTGAAGGTAAAGGAATATTTCCACGCCTTCCTGGGGATGGATCCGGGCCATTGGGCACTGTGGCTGGGAATTGCGCTTTGCGTAGTGGAGTTTCTGACGGGAGTGTGCATACTGAAGGTCATCAAGTTCAGGTTCTTCTCAGCGATTGCATTTCTGATGAGCCTTTTCTTTGCAGGGGTAACGCTTTATTCCGCACTTACGGGAAAGGTTGAGGATTGTGGCTGCTTCGGAGATGTGATTCATCTTGACCCCTGGCCGTCTTTCTACAAGAACATAGTACTGGTGGTACTGACCGCTTTCCTTTATTCCCAGCGGCATAGGGCCAGACCAATAGCCGGCAGTTTCTGGGAATGGGCGTTCATGTTCGGCTATTCAGTGTTCATTGTGGGTTTGGCTCTGTACTCGATGAGGGAACTTCCTCCGGCAGACCTGACGGATTTCCGCCCGGGAAGAGATCTTTTCAGAGGAGACTCCACGGCCCTTGTCAAATACAAGACGGAGATTATATATTCCAAGGATGGCGTGCGCAAATCATTCAGTCTCAATCATCTGCCTGATTCTACCTGGAAATATGAGGAAACCGTCTCCACTGTGGTGGAAGGAAGCGAGAGGGTTGCAAGGCAGATGCCTCTGATTCTGAAGAATTCATTTGGGGAAGATGTGACTGAAACCGTTCTCAAGTCCGAGTCACCTGTTGTCTTCATTTCTTTCTACGATGGTGACGGAATCACTCACGATGATCTAGGCAAGCTCAAGAATCTCGGTGATTCCCTCAACTATGGCCGACACCGCGCAGACGTTTACGTTCTCAGTGCAATGACTGAGGAAGAAACTTTAGTAAGGCTGAAGCCAATCGCCGATGCCGTTGAGAATGAGGCGATTTCTGATGTATTTTCTTCTTCCTACACGGAAAAGAGTCTGCCATTCAGCCTGGTCTATTCCGATTACAAATCCGTTATCACCTTCAACCGCTCCAACGGCGGGGCTACGTATGTAAACCGTGGAATCATTGTAAAGAAATGGAGCGCCGCCAAATATTCCAACAGAAAAATCGTTTCCGACATAACCAAGGATCCATACCTGCTGACCCAGGGCAGCGAAGGACGTTCCCGTCTCTTCCTGATAGTCTCCCTTGCAATCATCATTGGTATGGTGCTGATTATAAGGTTAATATTCAAAGCCCTCTACAAGACGGTCAAAGGAACCGTAGATGTCCTTGAAAAAATCGGAGAGGATGATATTCAAAACTGACGATATGAAAATCAAACTGAGAAGCTTAATCCTTCTGCTGGCTATCTGCTCAGCGGTTGTACTGAATCAATCCTGCGGCACGCCGTCCAACATCCCTCAAACGGAGACTGTAACGCAGATCTATGGCAGTTCGTTCGGAAATGCCCCGCAGGTTTTTTCCAGATATCTTCCTTCAGATGGAATCGCAGAGGGAACAAAGATCGTTTTTCAGACCTCCAATCCAGAGAGAGGACTCAAGGTGATGAATTACCATTTCGAGTCTTTGTTCGGAGCGCCTCAGGATATCTCTGTAATAGAGCTGGATGCTTCCCGATATGAATTCAGGGTGGCTGACCATGTCAAGCTTGTGCGCACATCTGAGATTGCTTCAGCAGCCGGAGCCGCTGCCGCTATTAACGGAACATTCTACGATATGAAAAAGGGCGGAAGCGTATGCTACCTCCAGATAGACGGGGTTGTTGCAGACACCACCAAAGGCAGGGATATGAAGGTCCGGGCAACTGGAGCTGTGGTCGTCAGAAAGGGAAAACTGTCCGTTGAACCGTGGAATCAGGACAAGGAAAAAGCATTCCGTTCCAAGCTCAGGAAGAACACTTCGGTAATGGCCACCATGCCGCTTCTGATAATGGACGGATTTGCAGTTGAACTGCCTTATTACAAAGGCTTTTCAGATAAGCGTCATCCTCGCAGCGTGGTCTTTGGGAAAGACGGAAAGGTTTGCCTTATGGTCATCGATGGCCGAAGCAAGGGCAACGCTGCCGGAATGACTCTGGATGAGGTTCAGCGATATCTTGTATCGATTGATGGAGGTAAGGGCTGTACTTCGGCAGTCAATCTTGACGGCGGTGGCTCCTCCACCCTCTGGACCGCAAAGGACGGAATCATCAATCATCCATCAGACAACAGCAAGTTCGACCATAAAGGAGAACGCCGCGTTGCCAACAGCATCGCAGCGTTCAAAAAGTAGAAAGAATCCCTGTTTTAGAGGGTTCTCTTGATTTCCTCGATCTTGTAGGCCTCGATAACGTCGCCCTCCTTGATGTCGTTGAAGTTCTCGATACCAAGACCGCAGTCGTAGCCGGCAGCCACTTCCTTCACGTCGTCCTTTCCTCTCTTCAGAGATGCCAGAACGCCTTCCTTGATAACTATACCGTCGCGGATGACCCTGATCTTGGCGGTTCTGGTGATCTTGCCTTCCTTTACCATACAGCCGGCGATTGTTCCGACCTTGGAAATCTTGAAGGTCTGCCTTATCTCCAGGGTTGATGTCACAACCTCTTTCTCCACAGGTGCGAGCATACCCTCGATACCGCTCTTGACCTCGTTGATGGCATCGTAGATGACTGAGTAGAGGCGGATTTCGATCTCTTCCTTCTCGGCCATCTTCCTGGCGTTCATACTTGGACGTACCTGGAAGCCGATGATGATGGCCTCTGAAGCCTCGGCCAGCAGAACGTCGCTCTCGGAGATCTCTCCAACAGCCTTGTGGATGACGTTCACCCTTACCTCCTCGGTAGAGAGCTTGATCAGGGAATCGCTGAGAGCCTCGATAGAGCCGTCCACGTCTCCCTTGACGATGATGTTGAGTTCCTTGAAGTTGCCGATGGCGATCCTTCTTCCGAGCTCTTCCAGGGTGATGTGCTTCTGGGTTCTCAGGCCCTGGATTCTGAGCAGCTGCTCCCTCTTGTTGGCAATCTCACGGGCATCCCTTTCGTTATCGAAGATATTGAAAGTGTCGCCTGCCTGAGGAGCGCCGTTAAGACCCAGTACTGAAACAGGAACTGAAGGACCTGCTTCCTTGATCTTCTGGCCTCTTTCGTTGAACATTGCCTTTACCTTTCCGGTGTACATTCCTGAAAGCATTATGTCTCCGGTGTGCAGGGTTCCGCCCTGAACCAGCAATGTTGCAAGGTATCCGCGGCCCTTGTCCAGAGATGACTCGATTACGGTACCTACGGCCTTCTTGTTAGGGTTGGCCTTCAGGTCGAGCATATCAGCCTCAAGCAGGACCTTGTCCAGAAGGTCGGCCACACCGATACCCTTCTTGGCGGATATTTCCTGGCACTGGTACTTGCCGCCCCAGTCTTCTACCAGGATGTTCATCTGGGAAAGCTGTTCGCGGATCTTGTCAGGCATTGCGCCCGGCTTGTCTATCTTGTTGATGGCAAATATCATAGGAACGCCGGCAGCCTGGGCGTGGTTGATGGCCTCAACGGTCTGAGGCATCACGGCGTCGTCTGCTGCGACTATGATAATGGCAAGGTCAGTCATCTTGGCTCCACGGGCACGCATGGCGGTGAAGGCCTCATGGCCAGGAGTATCCAGGAAGGTGATTCTCCTGCCGTTAGGAAGCTTCACGTTATATGCTCCGATGTGCTGGGTAATTCCTCCGGCCTCTCCGGCAATCACGTTGGACTGGCGGATGTAGTCCAGCAGGGAAGTCTTACCGTGGTCTACGTGACCCATTACGGTAACGATAGGGGCTCTTGGCTCCATATCCTCAGGCTTATCCTCTACAGTCTCCTCTTTGATGGCCTCCTGGATTTCAGCGGAAACGAACTCGATCTTGTAACCGAAATCTTCAGCCACGAGGGTAAGGGCGTCGGCATCCAGTCTCTGGTTGATGGAAACCATAAGGCCGAGGTTCATGCAGGCGCTGATGACCTTTGTCACAGGCTGGTCTATCATCACAGCCAAATCGTTGACCGTAACAAACTCGGTGACCTTCAGGATATTGCTCTCGAGACCTCTTCTCTGGATCTCTTCCTCTCTCTTTTCCTCGGCGATTTCTCTCTTTTCCCTTCTGTACTTGGATCCCTTGGTCTTTCCCTTTCCTTCAACCATCCTCTGGTAGGTCTCCTTGATCTGCTTCTGTACCTCGTCCTCGTCCACCTCGTTGCGGATAGGCTTGAAGCCTTTCTTTCCCTTCTTGTCCTTAGCCTTCTTGGCGGCCTCGCGGTTCTGGTTGCTCTCCTTGCTTATATCAACCTTCTCCTTGGTGTTCTTCTTGATCCTTTCTCTCTTTCCGCCGCTCTTTTTCTTTGGGCTCTCGAACTTGGAAAGGTCTATCCTCTGGCCAGTGTCCTTAGGGCCCTGGAGCTGCTCGACCTTAGTCTCGATGAAGTTGCTTGGAGACTCATCTTTCTTCTGAGGCTCAACAGGTTCAGAAGCTTTCTCCTCTTTCTTCTCCTCAACCAGCTTCTCTTCTTTCTTCACATCTTCCTTCTTCACCTCTTCCTTCTTGGCCTCTTCCTTCTTCTTGGCAGGAGCCTTAGGAGCTTTCTCCTCCTTCTTTTCAGGAGCCTTTTCCTCTGCAGCAGGTTTAGGTGCTTCTTCCTTCTTAGGCTCTGCCGGCTTTTCCTTCTCCTTCTTGCCGGAAATCTTGTCCAGGTCTATCTTGCCTACGACAGTAGGAGCCTTAGGAGTTTCAACGGCAGTTTCTATGAAATTGTCCTTAGGCTTTTCTTCCTTTTCCAGCTGGTATGTCTTCTTGTCGCTTTCTGAAATCCTCAGCGACCCGGCTATTTTCTTTGCGTCTTCCTTCACCTGCTGCTGCGGAAGGAATTCTTTCTGCACCAGGGCGAGGGTCTCCTCGTCGAGCTTCGCATTAGGATTGGCCTCCACGCTCTTTCCCTTCTTTTCAAGGAAATTGATGAGGGTGCTCATTCCTATGTTGAAGTCTTTGAGGACTTTACTTATTCTCATTCCTGCCATTTATATCTCCTTTTTTAACGTTTAAAATTATTCTTCCATAGGGTCTTCGAACTCTGCCTGGAGTATCTTCTTAACTTCCTCCACGGTCTCGAGGTCGAGGTCTGCCCTTTCCATAATGTCCTCGTTGCTCATGCGGAGAACGTCCTTGGCGGTGTCGAAGCCAACCTTGCGGAGAGCATCGATAACCCACTGGTCGATCTCGTCGTTGAATGAGCTCAGGAGAACGTCGTCGTCATCGGCACCCTGGACATCCCTGAAGATCTCGATGTCCATTCCAATCATAAGCTCAGCCAGGCGGATGTTGCTTCCGTTCTTTCCCACTGCGAGGGATACCTGGGATGAATCCATCGTGATAAGAGCCTTGTTTTCTTCCTCGTTGATCTTTATAGTGGAGATCTTCGCAGGGGAGAGGGCTCTCTGGATAAGGAGCTGGGTGTTTGTGGTCCAGCTGATTACATCTATGCTCTCGTTACGGAGTTCACGTACGATGCCGTGGATACGGCTTCCCTTTACGCCTACGCATGCTCCTACCGGGTCGATGCGGTCGTCATAGGACTCAACTGCAACCTTTGCCCTGTCACCAGGTATGCGGACGATTTTCTTGATGGTGATCAGACCGTCGAAAATCTCAGGAACTTCCTGCTCGAAGAGTCTCTCCAGGAATACGCTGGCGGTTCTGGAAAGTATGATGCTAGGGTTGTTGTTCTTCATCTCAACCTTTGCAACGACGGCCTTGACGGAATCTCCCTTGCGGAAGAAGTCAGACGGAATCTGCTCGCTCTTAGGCAGAACCAACTCGTTGTCAGCGTCATCGCGAACCAGAACTTCCTTTTTCCAAACCTGGTAAACTTCTCCAACCACAACCTCACCGATCTTGTCTTTGTAGTAGTTGAAAAGGTTGGCCTTGTCTATGTCCATAATCCTGCCGGAAAGGTTCTGGCGGAGGTTCAGGACTGCCCTTCTTCCAAAGGAAGCCAGAGGAATCTCTTCTGTGTAATCCTCACCGATTTCGAAGTCGTTGTCAGGCTCCTTTGCATCTACCTCGGCCTTGGAGATTTCCAGCATAGGATCCTCAACCTCCTCAACGATGGTGCGGTTACGCCAGATCTGAAGGTCTCCCTTGTCGATGTTGATGATGATGTCGAAATTTTCAGCCGTTCCGTAAGTCTTGGCCAGCTGGGTGCGGAAGATGTCTTCCAAAACGCTCATCAGGGTTGCCCTGTCGATACCTTTGCCCTCTTTGAACTCGGCAAAGAACTGGGCTAAATTTAATCCTTCCATATTTGTGTATTTTATAATTTTCTCATTTCCAGGCAACAAAGAAGGGAACCGTCTGGTCCCCTTTCTCACTTGCCTTTTCTGGAGTGCAAAAGTATGTTTTTTAGTTCAGAATACCAAAAAAAATGAGTACATTTGAAAATTATTAGAATCAGTTCAATATGGAAGTTACAGCTGAAAGAATAGCGCAGCATCTTAAAGGAGAAATCATCGGCGATCCTAACGTGAAGGTCAGGATGGTTGCCAAGATCGAGCATGGCAAACCGAATGAAGTATGTATCCTGCACAACGATAAATACAAGGAATATCTTCTTACATCCAATGCCGGAATAGTTATAGTCAGCCGTCATCTGGTGCCTGAGCAAAAGGTTAAGCCTACACTCATCGTGATGGAAGACGCTCACCCTGCATTCGCTTCCTTGCTGGAACTGCTGAACACAATCAAGAAGAGCCAGAAGAAAGGGCACAGCCTGCTGTCTTACAGGGCCTGGTCCAGCAAGATCGGCAAGAGGGTTTATATCGGAAAGTTCAGTTATATCGGTTCCAAGACCACAGTCGGCAACGGATGCCAGATCCATCCTCAGGTTTACATCGGGAACAATGTGACTATCGGAGAAAACTGCATACTTTATCCGGGTGTCAAGATCTATGACGATTGCAAGATCGGGAACAACTGCATACTTCACGCTAATGTGGTCATTGGTTCCGACGGTTTCGGATTCGCTCCTGTCGAGGACGGAAGTTACAAGAAGATTCCTCAGACCGGAAACGTGATCTTGGAAGACGATGTTGAAATCGGCTCCAACACGGTGGTGGACCGTGCCGCAATGGAATCCACGATCATCCGCAAGGGTGTGAAGCTGGATAACCTCATCCAGATCGCCCACAATGTCGAGATCGGGGAGAATACTGTGATCGCTGCCCAGAGCGGAATTGCCGGAAGCACCAAGATCGGAAAGAACTGCATGTTCGGAGGTCAGGTCGGAGTCGTGGGCCATATCACGGTAGGAGACGGGACCAAGGTCAACGCCCAGAGCGGTATCCAGGGATCCGTAAAGAGCGAACTCGGCGAAAAGGGACTTATGGGAAGCCCGGCCATACTGATGAGTCAGTATCTGAAGTGCTATGCCAAGTTCCGCCATCTGGCAGACCCTGAGAAGAAATAAATTTCGTACATTTGTCAAATACGAAAACCACCTTTATGTATACAAACCAGCACACGCTAAAAGGAAAATACGAGTTTGAGGGCAAGGGACTTCACACCGGACGCAAAGTCCATATGATGGTGGAGCCGGCTCCGAAAAATTTTGGAATACAGTTCAAACGTTCCGATCTGGGAGAAGGGGCCCCACTGGTTGAGGCCTGCGTGGATTACGTAAGCGCAACAGCCCGCGGAACCACACTTGACAAACAGGGAGTCACTGTCCTTACTCTCGAGCATCTGATGGGAGCTCTCTTTGGAATGCACATAGACAATGCCCTGATCACCCTGGATGCTCCGGAGGTGCCGATCCTGGATGGCAGCGCAAAGCCTTATGCAGACGCTTTCTCCAAGGACGGCCTTCAGGAACAGAACGCTCCCAGGAAATATCTGGTACTTGACCGCAAGGTGGTATGCCGCAACGAGAAGGGAAGCGAAATGGTTGTCCTCCCGGACGATCACTTCTCCATAGACGTGATGATAGACTACAATTCCAAGGTTGTAGGATGCCAGTATGCGAGATATGAACTGGATACGGATTTCGTGAAAGAGATTGCCCCATGCCGAACCTTCGTATTCCTGCATGAACTTGAGCCGCTGTTCAAGTATAACCTGATAAAGGGAGGGGATCTGGACAACGCCCTTGTGATCGTGGAGAATCCGGTGCCTCAGGAAGAGTTGGACCGCCTGGCCGGAATATTCAACGTCAACAGGCTGGAAAGGGTGCCGGAAGGCTATCTGTCACATACGTCGCTGAGATTCCAGAACGAATGTGCAAGACACAAGCTGCTGGATGTCCTCGGCGATTTCTCCCTGGTGGGCTATCCTATCAAGGGAAAGGTGATTGCCTACAAGAGCGGACATTCCATAAATTCAACCATTGCGCGTGAACTCCGCACCTTGGCACTCAAGCAGTTCCGCCGCCGCTGGAACGAACAATAAGATTATTTTTAAATTCAGGAAAAATGGATATTGAGAAAATCAAGGAAGTTAAACAGAGACTTTCCGTTGCTCCGAAGTATGACCCGGATGCAGAACCAGTTTATGACGTGCTTGGAATCCAGAAGCTTCTTCCTCACCGCCCACCATTCCTGATGGTGGACAGGATCATTGAGGTTGAGCCGGATGCAATCGTCGGCATCAAGACCATAGGCGTTAACGAGTATTACTTCAGAGGGCATTTCCCTACGGAGCCTGTAGTTCCTGGAGTTTTACTGGTTGAGGCAATGGCCCAGGTTGGAGGTATTCTGGTACTCCGCAATGTGGATGAACCTGAAAGATATTCCACTTATTTTGCCAAGATAGATGGCTTCAAGTTCCGCCGCAAGGTAGTTCCTGGAGACGTGGTAACCTTCAAACTCGTCATCACTCAGCCTCTGGAGCACTCTCTGGTATGCATGAGAGGAAAGGCTTGGGTTGGCAATTCCGTTGCCTGCGAGGGAGATATGGTAGCACAGGTAATCAAGAACAAGTAACATCAAATAAGCTATAGAATGGAAAACGCAAATGTCCATCCGAATGCAAAAATCGGTAAGAACGTTGTTATAAGCCCTTTTGTCACGATCGCTGAGCATGTCGAAATAGGTGACAACTGCTGGATCGGCCCTTGCGCCGCAATCAACGATTACGTAAAAATCGGAAATAACTGCAAGATTTTCAACGGAGCCGTGATCGGCGGCCTTCCTCAGGACCTCAAGTTCCAGGGAGAGGAATCTTATGTGGAGATAGGAAACAACGTAACAATCAGGGAATATTGTACGATTAGCCGCGGTACTGCCGCCAGTGGAAAGAACAAGACCGTCATCGGTGACGATACCTTCCTGATGGCATATGTTCACGTGGCTCACGACTGTCGTATCGGTAGCCATTGTATCCTCGTTAGTTACGTAGGCCTTGCCGGCGAGACTGACGTGGATGACTGGGCAATTATCGGAGGCTCTTCCGCAGTTCACCAGTTCACACATATAGGAACCCATGCTATGATTTCCGGAGGCTCCTTCCTCAGCAAGGATGTTCCTCCATATTCTATCGTTGGAGACCGCCCTGTTACCTTCTCCGGAATCAATGTGGTGGGACTTCGCAGAAGGGGTTTCACTATGGAGCAGATAGACAGGATGAGAGACGTTTACAGGATAATCTACATGAACGGCCTGAACGTTTCCGACGCCTGCCGTGCCGCAGAAGCCGAGCTTCCTGATTCTCCGGAAAAGAGAACAATACTGGATTTCATCGAGAACAGCAAGAGAGGCATCGTAAGGTATAATCCGCTCAAATCTACTTCAGAGTAGCGATGCGGCTGTTGCTCAGCAGCGCATATTTTCCTCCGGTTGAGTATTTTGCGGCGATAGCAAAATACGGGGGAGTGTTGGTTGAGGCCTGCGAGAACTATCAGAAGCAGTCTTGGCGCAACCGTTGCACCATTCTCACTGCAAACGGAAAGATGAACCTGAATATCCCCGTCCTGCGTGGCGGGGATGATTGTACCCACAGCCTTCCCATAACCTCAATAGAAATAGATTACCAGGAAAACTGGCCAATCCGCCACATCAGGGCTATGGAGGCCGCCTACAGGAATTCCCCTTTCTTCGAGTATTACATAGACGATATATCGGCGATCCTGCTGAAAAAGGAAAAGAGCCTTTTCCAGCTTAACCTGTCTCTGACCAAACTGCTTCTGAAGTTTTGCGGAATCAAGGCTGAATTGGGTCTTACAGAGGATTTTGTCGCCGATTATAAAGATACTGCGGTGGATCTGAGGAACCGCATCCATCCAAAGAGCAAGCTTCCTTCGCTGATGAAGGAATGGGGCATAGAAAAACCCTGGTGGCAGGTTTTTGCTCCCCAGGGTTTTGTCTCAGGTCTCAGCGTAGTGGACCTTCTTTTCAACGAAGGCCCTAACGCCATTTCCTTCCTTGTCTAGAATCTCCAGCCGAAAGTTGCCAGAACCTTTACGTTTGAGCGCTCCATAGTTGTAAAACTTGGGTCGCCCAGAACATATTCTGCTGCAGGCTCGGTGTCCATGAAAGGAACGGTGCTCTTCTTCAGACTGGCTGCAACTGCAAGGTCCAGGTAGAAACCGCCTCCGAATGTCATTCCCACGCCGAAACTTCCGGTGTAGTTCTTTATTGCGGTATTCATCAGATCCTTCTTGATACCGTTATCGGCATACTGGAATCCGGCTCTCAGAGCAACATTCTGGACAGGATAAACCTCGGCTCCGATCCTGAGCTTGTTGGCCATCTTGAAATTGTCTGTGATCCATTCGTTTTCAGCCTTGAAGTCTGAATAGTCGTAAGGGTTGCTGTCGTGACGGTTGCGTAACCTTGTCTGTGAAGGGTTGCTTCCCTCGTAGTCAAGGCTTATGCTTCCTCCCTTGAATACGGTAGCAAAGCCGACATTGTAATGGAACGGAGTGTTGACGCGGTAATCATAAACTCCCTCAGGAGAGTGCAGACTTGCCTTGTATCCATCGTCGAATGAAACGTCGGTATCCCAGTAGTACTTGTCAGTCAAAGCGTACCAGGTAGGGGTGGAAACGCTGGCTCCAACCCTGAAATTATAACTTGGTGCCCAGATGAATCCGAACTTGAGGTTGATACCTGTTCCGGTTGTACGGAGATTGTAATACTGGTCAAGGTATTCGAAATGACCGTCCACATCAGCATAGGAAGTGGTATTGTCTTCAGAGTACCTCTCCTCAACCTTGTTCCATACTGTGAACATTCCAATGTTCATTCCTACATAGAACTGGTCGCTGAAATTCATTCCGAAGTTAAGGTCATACTCTCCGATGGAGCCATAGCTCTTTCTGGAAATCAGCTGGGATGAGTTGTAACCGTCCACATCGATTGAACTTGTAGGGTAGAACATGTCTCCACTGCCGGTCTTTACGGTATCCAGAAGGCTGCCGTTCCAACCCAGTACAACTGGCCAGTAATAGCTTCCGTAGCTGAAAGGATCAGGAGTGGCGGTATCGTCAAAATCTGAACCGTTGAATCCGCTCTTGTTTGCCATTCCGGCAAGTCTCCAGGTGTAACTGTCGTCAACCTGGTTTGCGCCTGCCTTTACGGTAGCATTGAAATTATTGTGCTTGTTGTAGGAAAAACCTAAGGATATGCTGCGTACACCTCCCCTTTGTCCAGTATTCATAACGGCTACGCCACCGATGTTGGCAATGCCGAAAGAGGCACGGTTGGCGCTGGTTCCCACTCCCAGATACTTAGTGTCGGTTTTAACACTGGTAACGGCAGGGGTAAATGAGAACTCGTTGAACTTGAATACGGCAGAAGCTGCCGGGTTGATGGAAATTGCGCCCATATCTCCGCCGAGGGCTGTCATGGCGTTACCCATGGCAACACTTCTTGCCGTACCCTCCCTTTGGAAGTCGGACAGCTCGTAGGCCGTTGATATGCTCTGGCCGAAAACCTGGCCAAGCGCAACAGTGCATACAGCTAACGCTGTTAGAATAATCCTTTTCATAGTATCCGTCAATTAAATAATATCCTTAATGATTACCTTCTGGTGGAAGATCCGCCTGAACGTGAGCTGCCACCACCGCTGGAATGTCCTCCGCCGGATGAGTAACCTCCACCTGAACGGCTGCTTCCTGAAGAGTAGCTTCCGCTGGAAGTTGAACGGCTGCTACCTGAAGAATAGGTTCCACTGGAAGATGAGCGTCCGCTTCCTGAAGAATAGCTTACGCTGGAACGTCCGGAAGAGCTGGAACGGGATGTTGAAACCCTTCTGGAAGGAGTTGAGCTCTGCCTGTAAACAGTTCCGGTGCTATGGCCGGATCTGGACATTGAAGGTCTGCCGGTGCTTGCTCCGCTTCTGGTAGAAACCGCATTGCGGTTGGTTACAGTGCCACGGTTGGTTGCTGTTCCGTATCTTACACCTCCGTTAGAGCTGCGGCTCATGGTAGCGTTGCGTGAAGAAGAAGAACTGCGGCTGACTGCAGCATTGCGGTGAGGAGCTACGTTACGGTTGGTTGTAGCGTTGCTTCTGGAAATGGTACCTCTGGAGTTACTCCTTACATTTCCTACGGTAGGGGTTCTGCGGTAAGAGCTGCCTACAGCCCTGTGTCCGGCGTTGTTCCTTGGAGTGATGCCAGTTGCGCGTCCCATATTCACGCCTCCACGGCCGTTGATTCCGCCTCTACGGGTATAGTACCTGCCGTAGTCATTGTAGTGGTGGCCTGGTCTGTGCCATCCGTGATGCCGGTAAGGGTAGCTGTAATAAGGCCTGTAATACCACGGGTCGTGCCATCCCCACCCCCAGGAATAATAGGAGTATGGATAATACCATCTGTCCCAATAGCTCCAGCCGTATCCCCATGGATCGTGCCAGCCCCATCTCCAGCTCCACCAGTCGTTCCAATAAATTGCGCTGTGGTAGCCGTAGCGGTAGCCATAGTAATGGTAGTTCCAGTTCCAAGCGAACGGGTTGTACCAAGCCAGATCCCAAGGATCGATTACAACGTTTACGGTGTAGGTCGGACTGTCAAATTTTCTCAGTCTTGCCTCATAGCTCTCATCGTCATCTGCAATGACGTAGGTTGTCTGAGGGTTGTATTCTACGTTAACAATGTTTTCGTCGCCGACAAAAATTGTGTCTGTATATCCGGTCTGGGAGGCGAATACGTTGCTGTTGGAGTTCAGTATCGCCGTAGTCCGGGTCTTGAGCTGATTAACATTCTGACCTGATGAGACCGTTGTGTAGGTAGTCGGGCTCACCTGCTCAGAAGCACCAGGAACTGCATCGGAGGAGGTGTAATAGATACTGTTCATATATCCTCCGTTGCCGTTTGCAGAGTAGGTACCTGTTCCACAAGAAACAAGTGCCAGACTTACTGCAACTAAGATAGATACGCTAATGTTTTTCATTGTTGCCTCCTGCGTTAAATAAATTTTGTATTTTTGTGCGGTTCAATTTTAAAACAAATATAATCAAAAATTATTCCAAAGATTGAAGGGTATGGCTAAACAGATAACGTCAAGACAGGAAAACTACTCTCAATGGTATAACGATCTGGTCGTAAAGGCCGGACTGGCAGAGAATTCCGCTGTCAGGGGATGTATGGTGATCAAGCCGTGGGGCTATGCTATCTGGGAGAAGATGCAGCGCCAGCTGGACAAGATGTTCAAGGAAACCGGTCACGAGAACGCATATTTTCCTCTTTTCATCCCGAAATCCTTCCTGAGCAAGGAGGCGGAGCATGTTGAGGGATTCGCGAAAGAATGTGCCGTGGTAACCCACCACAGGCTTATGACCAATCCGGATGGTCCAGGCGTAGTGGTTGACCCGTCTGCAAAACTTGAGGAAGAACTGGTCGTAAGGCCGACATCTGAAACAATAATATGGAACACATATAAGAACTGGATTAGTTCCTACAGGGACCTTCCGATTCTTGTTAATCAGTGGGCTAACGTAGTAAGGTGGGAGATGAGAACCCGTCTTTTCCTGCGTACGGCAGAGTTCCTGTGGCAGGAAGGCCATACGGCTCACGCCACTCAGGCTGAGGCCATCGCCGAGACAGAGAAAATGGTGGGAGTCTATGCGGATTTCGCCCGCAACTATATGGCTCTTCCGGTTATCGTGGGACACAAGACAGAGAGCGAAAGATTTGCCGGAGCTCTGGATACCCTCTGCATCGAGGCTATGATGCAGGACGGAAAGGCCCTTCAGGCGGGAACATCCCATTTCCTGGGCCAGAACTTCGCCAAGGCGTTTGACGTGAAATATCAGAGCAAGGACGGCGCCCTTGAATATGTATGGGCTACATCCTGGGGAGTTTCCACAAGGCTCATGGGTGCTCTGATCATGGCTCACGGAGACGACAACGGTCTGGTTCTCCCTCCAAATCTGGCTCCTATCCAGGTGGTTATGGTTCCAATCTTCAACAAACCGGAGCAGCTGGATGCGGTTCTGGAAAAGATGCGCTCCATCAAGGCCGGCCTGGAAAAGCTGGGTATAAGCGTAAAGATTGACGACAGGGAAAATGTACGCAGCGGTTTCAAGTTTGCCGAGTGGGAACTGAAGGGTGTTCCGGTGAGACTTGCCATTGGTCCTCGTGACCTGGAGAACAATACCGTTGAAGTTGCCCGCAGGGATACCCTCACCAAGGAGAGCCTCAGCTGCGACGGCATAGAGGACAACGTAAAGAACCTGCTGGACGAGATAGAGAAGAATATTTACACCAAGGCTCTGGCCTTCAGGGATGAGCACATCATCAAGGTTGATACTTGGGATGAATTCAAGACACAGATCGAGAAGGGCGGATTCCTTCTCTGCCACTGGGATGGTACTGCCGAGACCGAGGCGAAGATCCAGGAGGAGACCAAGGCAACCATCCGTTGCATCCCGATCGATTCCTGCGTATGCGAGGAAGAGGGCAAATGCGTATATAGCGGCAAGCCTTCTCATCGCAGGGTAGTATTTGCAAGAGCATATTAACAGACACTAAGACAATAGATTAAGATATGGACAACGACCAGCCTTTGTCGCCCAACAAGCAATTGGTTGAGGCGCTCAGTGGAAAATCCAACACCAAGTCCCTGATATTTGACAGGGCCCTGGAAGTCTTCAACAGCCTTAAGGAATTGCTGGCTGAAATCAGCAACGACCTGGACGAGGCTCTGGATGAGATCAAAGATTCCGGCAAAGTGCTCAGCCGACGCGTTAAATTGGAGTACAGGGACAAGGGAAAACTGGAAGCTGAGGTGAGGTTCGCCGACGATGTCCTGGTGTTCAGCCTTCTTCCGGACGTTTACCAGTTTGACAAGGATCACGCAGTTTGGAAGAATCCTTACTCCACACAGGAGAAGTTCAATACCTACTGCGGAGTGATTACCGTCCACAATTTCCTTTACGAATCCGTTAAACTAAACCGTGATTGCGACCCTGGTTATCTGGTAGCCAGGCTGTTCATCAACCGTGAGGGATTTTTCTTCGTTGAGGGAAAGCGGCAGCCGAGAAACAAGATCTCCGATTTCGGAAAGGTGATGCTGGACAAGAAGGAGCTCCGCGATTTTGTGGAGAACGCCATGCTATACGCCATCAGCTTCGACCTTCTGGTTCCGCCGTTCGAGAATGTGAAGAGCATTACCGTGGGAGACAAGGATTCTGATGATTACAGGATTCCTACCGGAAAACGTAATGGTTTCGGCTATAACACCGACGATGTTTTGAATGACTAGGAAGTTCTACATATTGCTTTTGGCCCTGACTTTGGGCTTGTTCTGCCAGAGTGCCCATTCCCAGGTTAAAATCGGATTCTGGGGAGACACTATCCGTAACAAGAAGGTGGAACCTATCCAGAGCGGGTTGAGCAAGGAGCAGGAACTTGTAAGGCTGATTGGCCTGAACTTCCCGACTCCTGAACCTGACTATGGGGGACCTTCTCCAAAGTTCTGGACCATAGGCCTTAATGATGAACTTATCTTTTCGCAGGTTTCCCTTACCAACTGGGCGGCCGGAGGTAGCGGTTCCATCGCCTTCAACGCTTACTTGAACGGTATGGCCAACTATGCCAAGGGCAAGATCTTCTGGGATAACCGTGCCCAGCTGGGCTACGGCTTTGTCCAGAACTATGATGTGGGATACCGCAAGAGCGAGGACCGCATAATCCTGGACAGCAAATGGGGATATCAGGCCTACAAGAAGATTTACTTCTCTGCCTTCTTGAACTTCAAGAGCCAGTTTTCTCCAGGATTCGACTACAACAAGAACAACGAGGCCAAGATGAAGTCCAAGTTCCTGGCTCCAGGTTATCTCACAGTCGGTTTGGGTATGGACTGGAAACCGGGCAACGGTAAGGTTTTCTCTCTCAACTTTGCTCCTCTTACGGGAAGTATGGCGATAGTAGCCGCAGACAGCGCCCTGAGAGTCAAGTACGGCAACAAGTACAACCGGCCTGTCCGCTGGGAACTGGGAGCCCAGCTAAAGGCCGTCTTTTCAAAGGCGCTGACCAAGGACTTCAAGGTCGCATCTCAGCTGTCCCTCTTCTCCGACTACATGGGAACTCCTTCCAACATAGTGGTTTACTGGGATGTGCAGGCAGACTACACTCTCAACAAATATTTCAAGGCATCGCTGAGGACCAACCTCATCTACGATGACAAGATCAAGATTGCAAACAAGGAAGGGCATGAGGCCGCCCGAGTCCAGTTCAAGGAGATATTCGGCCTCAGTTTCTCCTACACAATAGGAACATATAAGAAATGAGCACTGTTTCTGAGAAAGTTGCTTCATTTCTGTCCCGGCAAAAGATTTCAGGTTCTTTGCTTCTGGCAGTAAGCGGGGGTGTCGATTCTTCCGTGATGACTCACGCTGTTTTTGAACTTAGAAACGAGTTCAAAAGGATAGGGGTTGCCCACGTGAATTTCCATCTCAGAGGAGAAGACAGCGACCGTGACCAGGAATTTGTCCGTAATCTGGCCCAGAGATACGGCTTTGACTTCTTTACCGCTGATTTTGATACTCTTTCATACGCCAGGCAGCATAAGCTTTCAGTGGAAATTGCAGCTCGCCAGCTCCGTTATACCTGGTTCAGGGAATTGGCGGAGAAGGAAGGCTTTCACACCTTGCTTACAGCCCACAACGCTGATGACAACGCTGAAACCCTGCTTCTGAACCTTGTCAGGGGGACGGGCCGCCAGGGGCTTGGAGCCATCCGCCCGTTCGGGAAGCTGGACAACGGCAATTTGCGTGTGGCGCGTCCGCTGCTAAGTGTTGAACGTTCTGAGATTGAGGCTTATGCAAAGGAAAACAATCTTTCATTCTGCATAGACAGGACAAACTCTCAAAGCGAGTATTCCAGAAACAAGATCCGAAACTGTGTGATGCCGTACCTGAAGGAAATCAATCCTTCCGTCATCCAGACTTTTGGCAAAGACATTTCGAGATTCATGGAGATGAACGCTGAGGTTGACAAACTCGTGGCCGCAAAAGTTGAAACCCTTCTTGTAAAGACGGAACAGCCAAAAGGCGGAATTGTTGAAGCTCTGAGAGATAGATATCTGGTTTTCAGGGCTTCTGTGGAGAGGCTCCGTGAGACTGAGAGCCAGGGTTTCTATATTGCGGAACTGCTCAGACGATTTGACATCCCTCTGAACGAAGATGAGTTGGAGAGTATTGCCTCTTGCCTTGAGGCCGAAAGCAGTACAACCAGAACCATAAGGCTTGACCATCATATTGCCACGATAGAAAGAGGGGAACTGAGACTATATGGCATTCCTGATAATGCCGATGAGCCTGTAGAACTTAAAGGTCCTGGTGTATATTCATTCGGCCCGTTCACGGTAAAAGTAGAAGAAAAAGACGCGTTGTCCCTGGGCAGGGGAGTGAGTTCGCTGGATGCTGACAAAGTGCATTTCCCTCTGGTTTGCAGGACAATGCAGGAAGGAGACAGGTTCTCTCCGTTTGGCCTGAAAGGGAGCAAGAAAGTTTCAGATTTTCTCAACTCCAGAAAAGTGGATCTGCTTTTCAAGAACATCCTTCCAGTCCTGACAAAAAAAGACGGAAGCATTGTCTGTCTTCCGTCTCTAGAAATCGATGACCGTTTCAAGGTCACATCGCAGAGCAAAAAAGTGCTGACTGTATCAGCCCAAGTCTGCTAGTAGCTGAACTCGTAGTTGTAAGGCATTCTCACGTAGGTCTTTACGCCATTGTTTTCTTCGATGTCCTTGAGAATCTGCTCTGCCTGTGAAACGTTCTTCTTTCCGAAGATCTTCTTCAGGAGGGTTTCCTCTCCGCTGCCGGAGAAGCTTTCCATCATCATTTCCATCTGGGTCTTTACCCTTGGATATTCTACAACCTGGTAGTCTGAGGCATTCACAAGGTTAGCGGTATACTTGATTGCGTCTTCGATTCCGCCGATTTCGTCAACGATGCCAACCTGGACACCCTGGTTTCCGGTCCACACTCTTCCCTGGGCGATGGAATCCACCTGGGCGACAGTCATATTCCTTCCGTCTGATACGATGTTCATGAACTTGGTGTAGATCTGCTCAATGAATGTCTGGGTGTAGGCTTGTTCCTCCTCGTCCATAGGGCGGCTCAGGTCACCGGCCGTGGCATGCTTGTGGGTTCCAAGCTGTACTGCGTTGATTTTCAGATGTTCCTTGAGGCCCTTTGCATAGTTGAAAGCCAGGGAGAATACTCCGATGGAACCGGTGAGAGTGGTCTTGTCCGAGAAGATATGCTTTGCCTGGGCTGAAATCCAGTATCCGCCGCTGGCAGCATACTCGCCGAAGGAGCATACGATAGGTTTTTCAGCAGCAAGCTTCTGGAGAGCTTCTCTCATCAGCTCGGCAGCCTGGGCGTCTCCGCCAGGAGAATTTACTCTGAACACAACCGCGTCAATTTTGTCATCCTTGCGGATCTTCTCCACCTCGCGCACGAACTTGGTGGCGGCAATTCCGCTTCCGTTCATCGCAATCTCGCCTTCGGCATAGAGAACAGCAATCTTTTTATCTCCTTTCAGCTTGTTCCCCAGACTCTTGGCATAATTCGAAATGGTTATCACATTCAGGTCTTCTTCCTTTTCAACGCCTACAAGTCCGCAGATCTTCTGGCTATATTCGTCTGTGGTAAGAGTTTCGTCAACCAGGTTGAATTCCTTGGCAGACTTGGCGGTTCCTATCTTCAGGTTGTCAATAGCATCGTTGAGAACCTGAGGGTCCAGGTTGCGGCTTTTGCAGATGGCTTCCGAGAAACATTCCCAGATTGAGTTGAGCATTTCCATATTCTGCTGGCGGTTCTCTGGGCTGATGTCGTTTTTGATGTACTGCTCGGCGGCTGCCTTGAACTTGCCGTGGCGGATAAGCTGGAACTCCACTCCAAGCTTGTCCAGAGCGTCTTTGAAGAACATCATGCTTGCACCCAGTCCCTGGATTGGCATTAAGCCTTCGTTATGAATATAGACCTTGTCTGCCACGCTTGCAACGTAGTATCCGCCAAGCGAATAGTTTATTCCGTACGCAACGATCGGCTTTCCGCAGTCGTGGAATTTCACGAGGGCATTCCTGAGCTCTTCCAAATTGCTCAGTCCGCTGTTTACCGTTCCTTTGTCGGTGATCAGAATCATAGAGACTCTGTTGTCCTCAGCTGCTTTCTCGATTGACCTTATTGCATCATAGATGCCGAGGGAAGCCTTTGGCATGCTCAAGAAAGGAATACCAAGGTCTGCGGACACTCCCTCCTGTGTTCTCTCTCCAATAGCCTCGGAGAGGTCGATTTTCAGGATAGAACCGTTCTTTACTGTAGGAATGGATTCAGAAGATGCTCCTGCACTCATCAGGGCACCAATGAGCATAAAGAAAAGAATCAGGTTCAGAATCATGGCCACAAGACATCCAAGAAGTGCGGCCAGAAAGGTTTTCCAAAAATTCATATCGGTGAGTTTTTAAATTTTCCGCTAATAAGACGTAAAGGTAGGGGAATTAACTACAAAATCAAAGGATTTGTTATATTTGTATGATAGGAAAAAATCATCCAGGACGATTATGAAAAGAGTATTTCTGCTTCTTGCATTTTTGGGCTTGTCAGTTGCTCTGACAGCTCAGAAACATATCAGAATCAACTATGTGGGATATCTCCCGAAATCGGTGAAAGTGGCTGTGTATTTTGAGGAAAAGAGTGCCGACACTCCGCTTACGGATGCGGAGAAGGCGGCGGTGAAAGTTGCGGCATCCGGTCAGACGGCGTGGAGCAGAAGGCCTAAGGAGGTTTCTATGTCAAATCCTAAGGCACAGCTTGGCGGGGGAGAAGAGTTCGTGATTTTCGACGCTGTGACGGACCTTCCTGTTTTCAGCGGAATAGCCACTCCTGCAGACCCTTCCAAGTGGGTGATGAAAGAGGCCTACAGGCTGAATTTTTCAGCTTTCGAGAAACCTGGCGGATATTACATAAGATTCAAGGGAGCTTATTCTCCGGTCTTCAAGATAGGGGCGGACGTGTATGACGGAGCGGCCGACATTCTGCTCTATTACATGAGGCAGCAACAGTGTGGCTACAACCCGTTCACGGACACTCTCTGCCATCAGTTGGACGGCTACATCGTGGACCATCCTGAGAGGAACGGAGAGAGGATAGATGTTCGCGGAGGCTGGCACGATGCGTCGGATTACCTTCAGTATCAGACTACCAGCGCAACGGCTACTTACCACATGATGTTCGCCTGGAAGTGGATTGAGGACAAGAGCATTTTCGCGGACCGATATCAGGCAGACGGAAAACCGGGAGCCAACGGAGTGCCTGACATTCTTGACCAGGCCCGCTGGGGATTGGACTGGATGGTGAGGATGAACCCGGAAGACAGGGTGATGTTCACCCAGATCGCCGATGACAGAGATCACATAGGATTCAAGCCGCCACAGTTTGACACTGCTGACTACGGCTGGGGTCCCGGCAACGGACGTCCGGTGTATTTCCTTACCGGCAAGCCTCAGGGAATGGGCAAGTTCGGAAAGAACCGCACAACCGGAGTGTCTTCCGCAGCCGGAAAATTCGCTTCCACATTTGCTATGGGAAGCGATGTCTTCTCCGCGATAGACCCGCAGTTTGCAAAGAAGATTGCCGCCAAGGCGGTTCCGGCATACGAATACGCCAAGGAGTTCCCTGGCAACACCCAGACCGCTTGCTACATTTCCAGATACTTCTACGAGGAAGACACCTGGGTGGATGACGTGGAACTGGCAGCAGCCACTCTCTATGCTACCACCAAGAATCCTGTATATCAGGAAGAGGCAGACTATTACGGAGAGCAGGAGCCTGTTTCTCCGTGGATGGAGCTCGGAAGGGGAAGGCATTACCAGTTCTATCCGTTCATAAACCTCGGCCACTTCCTTCAGGCTGAAAGCGGAGACGAGGCTCTGAGGCTGAAATACACCGAGTTTATGAAGGAAGGCCTGCAGGACCTCAGAGACAGGGCAGCAGACGAACCTTTCATGCACGGCGTCCCTTACCTGTGGTGCTCGAACAACCTTACCAGCGCCGCCGTCACCCAGGCGCAGCTTTACCGCAGACTCACCGGAGACAAGACCTATGAGGAGATGGAGGCGGCTTTGAGAGACTGGCTGTTCGGCTGTAACCCGTGGGGAGTATCTATGATAATCGGCTATCCTAAAGGCGCTTACCTTCCGACTCGTCCACATTCTGCCTTCACTGAGGTACACAGGGAGATAACCGGAGGCCTGATTGACGGCCCGGTTTACAACTTCATATTCGCTTCCAGGGCAGGCGGCGGACTCAGGGAACCGGACGAGACTCCAAACCTGAACAGGGGAATAGCAGTTTACCACAACGATATCGGCGACTATGCCACCAACGAGCCTACCATGGACGGAACGGCCGGACTGACTTACTACTTCGCGACACTTGAGCAGGAAGGCAACCGCCAGAAGAAGGAATACAGTCCGTCCACTGCTAAGGCGGTCAAGGACCAATATGGTGCCATCCGCCGAATAGATCCGACCAAGAAAGAAATCTATCTGATCTTCTCAGCAGACGATATGTTCAACGGCGGAGAGAAGATTCTCAAGCAACTGGCCAAGGAAAAGGTAAAGGCCTCGTTCTTCTTTACCGGAAACGCTCTCCGAAAGCCTGAGTTCCAGGAAATTATCCAGCAGATAGTAAGTGAGGGCCACTATGTCAGCGGCCATTCTGACAAGCATCTTCTGTACGCTCCTTGGGACGGAAACAGAGACTCTATGCTTATAAGCAAAGACAGCATACTTGCCGATATCCGACTCAACGCAAAGGAACTTGAGAAGTTCGGCGTTATGCAGAGCCAGTCCAGATATTTCCTTCCTCCTTACGAGCACTATAACACGGAGTCTGTGAACATTCTCTCCAGAGCTGGTTACATCCCTATCAACTACACTCCTGGAACAGCTACTCCTGCAGACTATACCATTCCTTCAATGAGTTCATACGTTGAGGCGCAGAAACTGATAGACCGTCTCTACGCATTTGAAGCCAAGAGCACTCTCAACGGCGCTATCATACTGATTCATCCGGGAATAGAGGAATCCCGCCCTGATTCAGAGAGGCTCTACAACCGTGTTAGGGAAATCGTGATGTACTTGAAGAAAAAAGGCTATACTTTCAAGACCTTCAAAGATCTTTAATATGTACAAGATAGTTGACAAGCAGCAGCTGACACCTCTGATCTACTCGCTTTGGGTGGAAGCTCCAAGGATTGCCAAAAGCGCAAAGCCGGGGCAGTTCCTCATCGTCCGTCCGTCTGACAACGGGGAGAGAGTCCCGCTTACAATATGCGATTACGACGCTGGGAAGGGAACAGTGCGGATTGTCGTGCAGATAGCCGGAGTTTCCTCCAGCAAGATCTGCAAGATGAACGTTGGAGATTTCCTCTGCGATGTAGCCGGCCCGCTCGGCAAACCGTCTGAGTTCATGGATATTCCGTACGAGGAGCTGAAGAACAGACGCTACCTGTTTGTGGCAGGCGGAGTAGGGGCCGCACCAGTCTATCCTCAGGCGATGTATCTGCACAAGGCAGGAGCCAGAGTTGATGTGATCATCGGAGCGAGGAACAAGGACCTTATCATAATGGAAGACGAGATGAAACAGGCTTGCTCAAACCTTTACATCTGCACGGACGACGGTTCAAAGGGCGAGAAGGGAGTCGTGACCTTGCTTATGGAAAGGCTGGGAAACAATTACGATATGTGCGTTGCGATCGGCCCTATGATAATGATGAAGTTTGCAACCCTCACGGCAAAAAAGATCAACCTTCCGATTACGGTGAGTCTCAATACTTTGATGGTGGACGGAACCGGTATGTGCGGTGCCTGCAGGGTGAGTGTTGCAGGGAAGACGATGTTCGCCTGCGTGGACGGGCCGGAATTCAACGGATACGACGTGGACTTTGACGAGGCTATGCGCCGCCAGACTCTCTACCGCAAGCAGGAGCAGGAGGCCAACGCCGCCGCAGGACTGGAGTTTAAGAGATAGATTATGGCAAACAAGATAGACAGGGTTCCGGTAAGGGAACAAGATCCGAAAGTCCGGGCAACAAACTTTGAAGAAGTATGCTACGGGTACAATGCACAGGAAGCTCAGCTGGAGGCCTCCAGATGCCTGGGCTGCAAAAAGCCTCGCTGCGTTGATGCCTGTCCTGTAGGCATAAAGATTCCGGCATTCATACACCAGGTTCTGGAAGGAGATTTCAGGGCCGCTTTCGGCACAATCTCTGAAGACAGTTCTCTTCCTGCGATCTGCGGAAGGGTTTGCCCTCAGGAAACCCAGTGCGAGGGCAGCTGCATACTTGGAGTAAAAGGACAGCCGGTATCAATCGGAAAACTCGAGAGATTTGTCGCCGATTATGCTAGGGAGCAAGGGGAAAAGGCTGAAGATTGCCATAAACAGAGTTCCGGAGCAAAGGTTGCCATTGTAGGCAGCGGACCGGCCGGACTGGCCTGTGCATCAGACCTTGCGAAACTTGGATATGATGTGACGATATTCGAGAGCCTGCACAAGGCTGGCGGAGTTCTCACATACGGAATCCCTGAGTTCAGGCTTCCAAAGAAAGCCGTTGTCGAGAAGGAAATCCAGAATCTTCTGGATATGGGCATCAAGATAGAGACGGATGTATTTGTCGGAAGAACCGTTACAATAGATGACCTTATGGACAAGGAAGGCTTCAAGGCGGTGTTCGTGGGAACTGGCGCTGGACTTCCTCTCTTCCTCGGCATTCCGGGAGAGAACCTGAACGGGGTTTTCTCGGCCAACGAGTATCTGACAAGAAACAATCTTATGCAGGCTTTCAGCAAGGACAGCGACACTCCTATTTTCCAGGCGAAGAAAGTCTGTGTTGTAGGTGGCGGAAACGTGGCGATGGATGCCGCAAGAACCGCACTCAGGCTTGGAAGTGAAGTGACAATAGTATACCGCAGAAGCGAAAAGGAACTTCCCGCACGTGCAGAAGAGGTTCATCACGCAAAGGAAGAAGGCATCAACTTCCAGCTTCTTACAAATCCTGTGGAAGTCCTCGGCGATGAAAACGGATGGGTTAGGGGAATACGCTGCATCCGCATGGAGCTCGGCGAACCGGACGAGAGCGGACGCAGAAGCCCTGTCCCTGTACCTGACTCTGAGTTTGACATAGAGGCTGACGCTTTGATAGTCGCCTTGGGCACCAAGATCAACCGCCTTATCGCCGATACTACTCCTGGCCTTGAGACCGACCGCAAGGGAAGGCTTGTGACCACGGAAACCGCAACCAGCCGAAAGGGCGTCTTCGCAGGCGGAGATGTCGTTACCGGAGCGGCAACCGTAATACTCGCGATGGGCGAGGGCCGAAAGGCCGCCAAAGCCATCCACGAATATCTGAAAGGCTAAAAACTTATATCTTTGCAACCATAAATTTTTCAAGAAATGGCACAAGTGCAGAAACCTAGCATTCCAAAGGGAACAAGAGACTTTTCTCCGGAGCAGATGGCCGGGAGGAATTACATATTCGACACAATCAAGAGCGTATTCAAGCAGTTTGGCTACAAACCGATAGAGACTCCTTCCATGGAAAATCTCTCCACGCTCCTGGGAAAGTACGGAGAAGAGGGTGACAAGCTCCTTTTCAAAGTGCTCAACAGCGGTGAGGCTTTTTCCGGGATTTCTGCCGATGACCTTCAGAAAGGAAGCAATGCCCTTAGCCTCAAGGTATGCGAGAAGGGTCTCAGATATGACCTTACAGTTCCGTTTGCAAGATATGTGGTCCAGCACCGCAACGAAATCACCTTCCCGTTCAAGCGCTACCAGATCCAGCCGGTATGGAGGGCTGACCGTCCCCAGAAAGGCCGTTACAGAGAGTTCTACCAGTGCGATGTGGACGTCATAGGCAGCAAGAGCCTTCTTAACGAGCTGGAACTTGTGCAGATTGTGGACAAGGTTTTCGGGAAATTCGGAATCAACGTCTGCATCAAGATAAACAACCGCAAGATCCTGGCCGGATTGGCAGAAGTTATGGGTTTCCCGGAGAAACTGGTGGAGATTACCATCGCGATGGACAAGATAGACAAGATCGGCCTCGATGCCGTAAAGGAGGAAATGCTTTCCGAGGGTGTTGATGAAAAAGGCTTCTCTATTCTGGAACCTGTACTTTCTTTCAGCGGCACCACCCGGGAAAAGATCGCTCTCATCAGCGATGTCGTAAGCTCAAGCGAAACCGGACGCAAGGGAGTGGAGGAACTTCAGACGTTGTTCAACTACATCGCTGATGCAAATATTTCCCAGAAGGTGGAAATCGATCTTTCCCTTGCAAGGGGCCTGAATTATTACACCGGGGCTATCTTTGAGGTAAAGGCCCTGGATTTTGCAATAGGCAGCATCTGCGGCGGCGGAAGGTATGACAACCTCACCGGCATATTCGGCCTTCCGGATGTTTCTGGAGTGGGAATATCATTTGGAGCGGACCGTATCTACGATGTGCTTATAGGGCTTGACAAGTTCCCGAAGGAGGCAATCGGAGGAACAAGAGTGCTGCTGTCCAACATGGACGAGGCATCTGTCGCATATCTTCTTCCACTAGCCGGAAAACTCAGGGAAAACAATATCAACTGCGAGGTATATCCAGACTCAAGCAAGCTCAAGAAGCAGTTTGAATATGCAGAGAAAAACAATATTCCGTTCTTTATAATTGCCGGAGAATCAGAGGCTCAGGCTGGAACCGTCAATATCAAGAACCTGGAGACTGGAGAACAGTCCACTGTTCCAATCGCCGAGGCAGTTGCTTTTCTGGACAAATGAAGAAAAATTTGGTAATTAAGATTATTTAATTACCTTTGCAGCCCAATACCGCGGGGTAGAGCAGTTGGTAGCTCGTCGGGCTCATAACCCGGAGGTCGGATGGTTCGAGTCCTCCCCCCGCTACTAAGAAATGCCAGGCAATAGTGTCTGGCATTTTTTTTTGCCCTGATTTAATGGTTCATTTCCGTTCATATACGAGAATTATAACAAAAATGTTGCATTTTTTAAAATAGTGTGTATTTTTGTGCCTGATTTGCTTATATGCGCCAATAGGCACATATATGAAAAAGAGAGAATATTTACTAAGTAATTAATATATTTTGAAAAAGCTGGTATTAATTCTACTGCTGTCCGTTTGCGGATTGTCAATGGCCTTCGCCCAGGAAAGGGAAACAGGTCATTTCGGCAGGCAGATATACTTCAAGAAGATGTATACTCTGCTGGATACTGCCTATAAAGACAACGCAAAGAATATGGCCTTCATTATGAATGAGATAGGCCGTATCATAAAGGACCCACAGATGGGCATCTCAAAGATCTCCATCGTATCTTCCGCATCTCCTGACGGATACCACCTCCGTAATTTGAAGTATTCAAAGGAGAGGGCGGAGAGTATCATAAACCTGATTTCCGGAAAATATCCTGAGACGAAGAGTGTCTTTGAGGTAGTGTCCAAAGGTATTGACTGGGAAGGAGCCATACAGGTTGTAGAGGCTTCCGACGTCAAGTATAAGGACGAAGTCCTCAAGATACTCCGTGAGGCTCCAGTTGAGGCTGTTAGAAATGGCGTGAAAGTTTATCCTCGTCACGATCAGTTGTATCGCCTCAGAGGCGGAGTGCCTTACAAATGGTTGACCGAGAACTCTTTCAAGGAGTTGAGAAAGACCGTCGTCGAGGTTTGGTTCTGGAGGGAGATTCCAACACCTGCCGTTGAGAACGATCCTGTTCCAGCACCTACTCCTGCGCCTGCACCAGAGCCAGAACCGGAACCTATCTTTGAGCAACCGGCTCCTGAGGTTCGTCTGCCTCAGCCTTGCTTTGCAGTAAAGACAAACTTCCTGTATGACTTTACCGCAACTCCTAACTTCGGTATCGAGATACCTATTAAAAATAAGTGGAGTATAGGAGCAAACTACACCTTCCCTTGGTGGGTTTGGAGTCATAATGCAAGAGCTTACCAGGCTCTGTACTGGGAAGTATATGCTAGACGCTGGCTGGGCAACCGCGAGAAGAAAGACGTTCTTTCCGGATGGTTCATCGGATTTAACGGCGGTGGCGGATATTACGATATCGAGCCACACCGCTCTCTTCCACACAGAGGATATCAGGGTTGGGGTCTGACCGCAAGTCTCGAAGCCGGTTATGCCGTTTATCTGAGCGACAGATGGAGCATGGAATTCTCCGTAGCTGCCGGATATGGCCATACAGACTATGCTAAGTACAAGGGTGTGCTTGATGACGAGCATCTTGTTTGGCAGCATGATGACCACCGCGAGTATGTAGGACCAACTAAAGTAAACGCATCTCTTGTATACCTTATATATCATAAGGGCGACAAGGCCAAGAGAAAGCAACTTAGAGAACAAAGGAGGCACGAAAAATGAAGATAACCAAATACATACTTTCTCTGGCCGTACTGATTGCGGCTATTGGATGCCAGAGGCGTCCTCTGGAGTATTTCTACAGACCAGAGGCCAAGATTATCCTCAAGGTAGACTGGTCTGATTTCCCTGAGAAGCCAACCGGAATGACCGTGTTCCTCTTCAAGGACGGCGAGGCAGGACAGGCTTTCTCTACCTCAGATGTGGACCAGACCGAACTGAACATCTCTGCCGGACGTTACAAGCTGTTCGTAATGAACCAGTCAATGACTGAGTTCGGAGGTATCACCTTCAAGGATATGTCTTCATACGATGATGCAGAGGCCATTATCTCCAAGGTTGCTTCCAAGTGGTACGCTATCATGAAGGGAGTGATCGCTTCCCAGGAAGGTGAAGGTGATGAACTTCATGGTGTGGGCGCACAGCCTGAAGATCTGGGTATCGCCATCGCTGATGAATTCACCATTTCTGAGGATGAGGTTAAGAACTTCCAGTACCAGTACGCCAAGTGGCGCAAGGGTAAGGGCAAGCAGGACGGTGACGGCGAGGCCGCAGATGACGCTCCTGTTGACAAGGACGCTCCTGCACTCAGAACCATTTCCGCAGTTGCACACAACGTGGTTTCAAGACTTCACGTGAAGATTTACTTCCACAACATTCCTACTCTTTATTCAGTAAGAACTTCAATGGAAGGTCTTGCAGACTCATATCTGCTTACCAGGAATACCACTTCCCAGATGGAGGTTGCACAGCTGATGGAGAAGTGGGACATCCACGTAACCAGCCCGGACGGAGTTGACGGATATGTCGAGACTACTATCCACACATTCGCTCTTCCTAACGGAGAGAAGAGTGTTACCGGAAGAGATCCTCAGAAGAACGTGTTTACCGTACAGGCTCTCCATAAAGACCTGAAGACCATTACTGAAGAAGTTTTCACCGTAGGAGACAAGTTCAAGATCAGCTTCCCTGGCAAGATCAGAATGCAGATGGACCTGGAGGTAGGACCTATCATCCTTCCTTACTCTCCTGGTGGAGATGCCGGCGGATTCATTTCCTATGTGGAAGACTGGGACGATGTAATTGATGTTCCGATTCCTATTTAAAATTTAGAGGAAACTCATTAAACAGAAAACAAATAACAATTCAATTTATTATTCACTTTTAAAACAAATTTTTTCATGAAAAAATTTTTCTTACTGGCTGCAGCAGCTGTAATGGTTTTTGCAAGCTGCTCCAAGAACGACCAGCCTGAGCAGAGAGAGGCAGCTATCGCTTTCTCTAGCTACACAGGACGTGCTATTTCCAAGGCTGACGCTGGTTCTTTCATCGGCAAGGGTACTACCGAGCTTATTTCTGGAACTAAGTTTGGCGTTTGGGCTTATGCAACTGGCGCTAACGCATTTGACGGAACCAACACCTCTAATGTGTTCATGAACAATGTTGAGGTTACCTATGCTGGTGGCGGTTACAACGACGAGACCAAGTACACCTACAGCCCACTGAGGTACTGGCCAAACGATGAGGCTAACAACAAGCTCTCATTCTTTGCAGTTTATCCTTTTGGCGCTACAGGTCTTACCGCTCCTGCAAATGGTTGGGGTGCTTACACTTTCACCGCTCAGACAGCTCCTGCTTCTATGGTTGACTTCCTCTTCTCAGAGGTTGCTGCTGACCAGACTTACAGCTCTACCAACAGCGGAAAGAAGGGTGTAGTAAACATGAAGTTCCACCACGCTCTTTCAATGGTTAAGTTCAAGGTTAACACCGACGCTGACTATGCTACTGACGGAACAACTATCACTCTGAAGAGCATTAAGGTTGCTGCTGTTAACACCGTAGGTACTTTCACTCCTGCATTGGCTTCTCCATTCGGAGCATGGTCTGCTCAGGGAACTCCAGCTGAGTTCACTGTATTCAATGGTACTAAGGTTCTTGCCACAGACGCAGTTTTCGTTCCTACCGGAACTGAGGCTGACGATGCATTCCTGATGGTTCCTCAGACTCTGTCTGACAATGTAAAGGTTACCGTTGTTTACACTGTTAAGACCGGTACTGACGCTGAAATCGAGAACACTGCTGAGATCGTTCTCAACACTGCTCTTGACTCTAGCAAGAACCCTATCACTGCATGGAACATGAACCAGAACACTGTTTACACTTTCACAGTTGGTCTGAAGCCTATTCAGTTCATTGCTCAGGTTCTTGACTGGGACGCTGAGACTGTTTCAGGTATCACTATCCCTGCCGAGTAATCTTTATTACCAGGCAAAATTTAACCCGGACGGGCCTGACCGCCTTTCCGGGTTCCAGAAAAATATAAGATTTAAAAGATATGAGATTAAGAATCAGACAGATGATCAAGCTGATGACAGTAGGCTTCATGGGCCTGGCTGTTCTTTCCTGCAGCAAGGGGGACAACCAGCCTGAATATCAGAAGCCATTAGGATTCAGCGGGTACACGGCACGTCCTGCCTCAAAGGCAAACGCTTCCTTTGTACAGGGCACCGAGCTTCCTAGCGGACAGGCTTTCGGCGTGTATGCTTACAACACTGGAACAAGTGAAACATTTGATCCGGAGAGCATCTCTACTTACGGCAAGTTCATGACAGACGTTGCCGTTACTTACAGCGGCGGTGGAGCTTCAAATCCTCAGAAGTATCCTTACTCTCCGATGCGCTACTGGCCTAACTCCAAAGAGAGCAACCGCCTTGCATTCTTTGCCTATTATCCTCACAACGGAGCAGGACTCACCAAGACAGGTTTTGCAGACTTTACTGTTACTGTTCAGGACACCCCTGCCAGCCAGGTAGACTTCATGCTGGCTGACGTTGTTGACAACCAGATGTACGGCGCTGCCGGAACTGCCCACACAAGCACTGATGTTGTTGACCTGCATTTCTACCACATGCTTACTCAGGTTCGCTTCAAGGGCAAGACCGACGCTCCTTCCGGAGCAACGGTAAAGGTTACAGGCCTGACCATCGAGGGAGTGTTCAACAAGGGAACTCTTGCTCCTGATGTTGCAGCCGCTTCTTCCACCTGGACTGTTGACGAGACATCTACAGCAGATTATGAGCTAACTCTGAAGGATATCGCTCTTCCAAGCACTACAGTTGACCCTTCTGCTGAGGCTGCAGCTCTTACCGAGGCAAACCAGACACTGCTTCTGATGCCTCAGACTCTTTCTGATGCCGCTGCACTGAGCATTACCTACAGCATTGTCACCACAACTCCTGCCAGGACCATCACCGAGACTGTATCAGTTCCTCTGAAGTCTCTTCTGGCAAAGTGGGATAGAAACAACCAGATTGTCTACACTTTGAATATAGGTCTTCACCCAATCGAGATCAGCGCAAGCGCAGAAGACTGGGGCGAGGATGAATATATAGTTATCGTTGAGTAAAAAATGAAGGATATGCGTATATATAACTTTTTTGCAGTTTTGCTTCTGAGCGCCGGTCTGCTGGCTTCCTGCTCTAAGAGTTCAGGAATCGAAGAGCCTGTAGTTCCGCAGGAACCGGAGACTCCTACGGCAAAACTCCCTAACATTACATTCGGAAAGCCTGGAACCAAGGCTATGCTGAATGATGCGGATCTTAAGACCAACGGAAGCAAGATACATGTGTATGACCTTCTTTCAGGCTATACAGGAGTGACTTTCGAGGGATGGAACCCTAATACTCCTTATATAGACGAAGAGATCATCTATGACGGAAACGTGGTTTGGAAGTATGCTTCTGAGGGTGTTTATCCTTGGACCGCTACCGGAACCCACAAGTTCTTCGGTTATTTGACTTATGACAAGAAGTCTGACCTTACGAATCCTGTAACTCCGACTCTGAGCGGAACAACGATGACTGTTCCAAGCATTACATTCACTCCTGCTTCCGCCCAGTTCGACTTCCTCTATTCGGATATGGTTACAAGAGATGCCGCCACAAAGGACTACAGCGTAGTTCCTCTGACTTTCAAGCATCTTTTCACAGCACTGAGCGTAGAGGTGGAGAGCAAGACAGACACCAAGGTAAGGCTTAAGAGCATAACATTTGAGGGCCTTAAGAACAAGAACAACGCCACCATCGCGTTCGCTTCTCCTTCAGAGGTTACCCTCGGCACTTCTTCAGTTGACGGAAGTTTCTTCCCGACAATGAGTTCTTCTATAGAACTGGACGAGGACGAGCTTTATGACCCTCTTACCCAGCAGGAGAATCCTACCGAGAGGTCTTATTTCCTGCTTTGGCCTCAGAGCATAGATGATGTCGCTCCTACAAACCTCGAGACAGACCAGTCCAGGATTGACGCTGGATACACTCATCTTTCATCTGACTCACTGATAGTTGTAACCTACGACCTTCGGGTTGGAGGAGACTGGGAGTCTCACGCAACCAGGATGAAGCTCCCTAAGATGCCTTGGGAGGCCGGAAAGAAGTATCACTTCACAATCCAGTTCTCAGACAAGCTCATCCAGCTCACCACCAAGGTTCTCCCTTGGGACTACAACGAGTATGACGTTGACTACTCTGAAGGAACTGTTGTGGTTCCTACCGGACTCAAGTTTGACGCTTCCACCTGCAGCACTACAGGTAGCGTTGCAACAGTGGTTTCCGGTAAGAACCCTGTAGGAACATTCACAATCATGGCTCCTGTTGGAGGAACCTGGATGGTTGGTATGACAGGAGACACCGAGTTCTTCACCGTTTCTCCTACATCCGGAACAATTGATCCTAATGGAGCCGAGTCTGGAAGAGTCACCATAACGGTTACTCCTAACCTCAGCCTTGCAAGGCCAACTGACAAGCAGATAAAATTCAAGTTTACGGTTACCGCCAACGGAAGGGAAATTGACGCCCAGAGTGAAATCAACCGTGACGACTGGATTGTATTACTCCCTAAGAACTAGTAAGTTATGAAAAGATATATTTTATTCTTGGCAATCTCGGTTTTTGCACTGGCTTCCTGTACAAAGGATGAGAGCACACCTGTTCAGGGTGAAAAGAGCGGCATCGCATTAGATGTTGTTTGCTCAACGATGTCACCTGTCACCAAGGCTGGTATCTCCGGAATAAAGCCGGGCGAAGACGCATACGATGAGAATATCATCAAAACCATAGACTATTACTTCTATCCTGAGGGAGCTACCGGCGAAAACGCTGTCCTTGAAGGCAGGGTTTCTCCTAACGCTCTTAACCAGTATACAACCAATGTTGCCATCGACGAGGCTATGCTCAACACAGTCCTCTTCCCAAGACCGACTAACACTTGCCAGGTTGCTGTTCTGGTTAACTATCCGGGAGCGCATCCTACAGAAAACACTTCTATTGCTGATCTTGAGGCCCTTAACCTGGTGCTTCAGCTTACCGGCGACGGAAAGGGAAAGGACCAGTCAGAATTTGTAATGTTCGGCGTTCAGCAGGTTGAGCTTATCAGCCGCAAGGCCACACTTATTGCAAATCCTGTAGTAGACGTTCACAGGGTTGCCTGCAAGATTACCCTGGATGCCTATGTGGTTCCTAGCACAATAGCTCCGGTTCAGCTGATTGACGGTGGCACAACCTATACTTTGCAGCAGGAGTGGCAGCCTATGATCGACCAGATGTACATCTATCTGGAAAACGGTGTCAGCAATGGTGTTGTCAGCGGAGACCAGGAGGTAACCAAGCCATACAACTACTTCAAGTATTCCCAGAGGCCTTTTACCGGGGAGATGGCTACCCATAACATTGACGGTCAGCCTTTCCAGTTCCACAAGTCATTCCCATTCTACACCTATCCTCAGAATTGGCCTACAGCCGATCCTAAGGAGCCGTTCCTCAAGCTCGTCCTTCCTTGGACAAGAGTTGCAGGTGATGACCACGAGTACAACCCTCACTGGGATACCAAGCCACATAGCTGGGGAAGCATCCAGAAGCAGTTCTACTACAGGATACTCCTTCCTCACGATGCAACCGGTTTCGTCAGCAACAACTGGTATCACATCAACCTGGATGTAGCTATCCTCGGTAGCGATATTGATGATGCTTCTGTTGACATTGAAGGCAAGTACTATGTAGTTCCTTGGGGTTCTGCAGATCCTGTAGAGGCAGACATCAAGGGTTCAAGATACCTTTCCGTATCCCAGCTCAGCCATACGATGTACAACACTGAAAATCTGAGCATTCCTTATGTAACCAGTAACAAATGTGATATTATTATCAATAATGTCAGACAGCGCAACTTCCTTGTAACGACATCAGTATCATATAACGATTTCACTACTCAGGCAAGGAATAATAACTGGGTAACCCTTGATGACAATAACAATATTGTAATCAACCATGCCCTGAATAACGATATATCAACAACGACTTTTGATGTTGCTCCTTACGAATATACAATCACCATTAAGCATCAGGATGATGATAGTTACAGCAGGACACTAACTATTATTCAGTATCCTGCTATGTACATCGAAAGTTATAAGTCAAATGGACTCGCTTTCCTGAAGACGTATAGTTATAGTTCATCAGGTGGTAATCGTATTTATGATAACTCTGGCCCACAGAATATGTATACTTGTATCGGTTCTTTGACGAATCCGGAAAATGTAGATGGATCAGGAAATAACAATAATCAGAATCAATATGTAATTCATGTTTCTGTTTTGCCCGATAATTCCACTAGTTCAATCGGTGATCCTAGATCAGAGACTCCTACCACTCTGGACAGCGGCATTCCTGAGCTTGATAATTACAAACCAGCAGCTGATAATACTCAAGACATTATAGCTCCTGTATTCAGAATAGCTTCTTCATATGGAAAAACAAATGATATGACATATGAGGGTGCACAAAAAAGATGTGCTACATATCAGGAGAACGGATATCCTGCTGGCCGGTGGAGACTTCCTACGAAGGCTGAAATCGAGTACCTTATGACACTTTCAGATAAAGGGAAGATTCCTACTTTGTTTAGTCCTGATGCAACTTCTGGATATTGGGCAGGTGGCAAAGTCTTTATGGCAAAAACAGGAAATAATCTGGTGTTTGTTGATGCTAACGGCGTCACTCCAACTACTTGGACTGGCGGAGGCCACTCTTATAACTATAATATAAACAATACCAATTATGGTGTTTGGGCACGTTGTGTATATGACGAGTGGTACTGGGGTTCTGAACAAGTAGAACCAACCAATTCATGGGCTGGTTATCATGATTAAAACTTAGGATTATGAAAAAGCTTATATATATATTCTTGATTCTGCTCGGCTTCACATCCTGTATGAAGGATGACAAGGTTACAATGGAGCCTGACGCAACAGACAAGGTGGACATTATCTTTGGAGTTGATCTTCCTGAGGTTCATACCAAGGTTATGGCAGACGATCCTCAGGTCCAGAATCTGAGAGTAGCTGTATTCGGAGGATCCGGCTACTTGAAAGAGTATGTCCAGGCGGATCCTATCGGTTATGCCACTGAAAATGAAACCAGGTATAACTATAAGGTAAGACTTTCACTCAGCGATAGTTACCTGAAGGTACATTTCATTGCCAACGGTCCTGCAACCTTGCCTTTCAAATATGAGGATGAGGTGATGTCTGTCCAGACAACTTCAGGAAACCAGGATGCCTATTGGCAGAAGATAGAACTTCCTAACGGTATTACAGCCAAGAAAGATGAACAGGGAGTCTATATCAAGGTAAACGGAGAATATGTTGTTTCTGACGAAACCAAGGAACATTTTAAGGACATTCCTCTTGTAAGAAACTTTGCAAAAATCCAAGTTGAGAGTTCTACTTCAGACTTTATACTGAAATCCTATCTTCTGGTTAACAAGCCAAGTATGGGCAGTATTGCCGCATACAACAAGAAAACCAACGCTTTCGTCATGAATTACCAGGATTCCACCCTTACCGATTTGAAGGAGTGGTATCCGGGTAATCTTCCTGCTGCTGCAACTATAGACAAGACTATTCCAGCAGCTTCTGCATTCCCTAATAATAAAGTTCCTGTCTATATGTATGAAAGGCCAATTCCTACCGAGGATGCAACCTTCTTGATTGTTTTTGGAACTTACACTCCAGATGGAGAAGATTATTATTATAGAATAGAACTGCAGGATGCTGACGGTTATTATGCAATTTATAGGAATTGGGTGTACTCTATAGACATTAAAGGTATTTTAAGGCCAGGTTCAGCTACTCCTACTGATGCGGCAAACTCTTCCGGTTCAGGTGATGTCTCTACTGACCAGAAAGCCGAGAACCTAACAGATGTTTCCGACGGTATCGCCCGTATTTTTGTTCAGTACACCGATACTACTATTGTCGGTAATTCTGTTCCGGTTACTCTCAAATATATGTTCTTGCCTGATGCAACTTCAACCGATGCTAAAAATGGTGAAGTGACTGGCGGAGTGGGAGTAGAGATAGCAAAGCATCAGGTTGGAGCAACTGGAGCTGTCATTGCCGGTGATATTACTCGTGCATCTTCTGACGATGGGCAACACTGGAGAACCCTTTCATTCACTACTACTAATGCTGGTGAAGTAACTAAGACAGAATCTATCAAGATTACAGGCCACTATATGAACGGTAGGGTTCCGTCTAAACTCTTCAGAATTGTAACGTTCCACCTGATGAGTCTTCAGAACATGCAGGTCATTTGCAACCCTCATGATCTTATTGAGGGGAAAGGAGAAAAAGTGGATGTCCTTATCAAATTACCTAAGGATCTTCCTCGTTCATTGTTCCCTCTCCAGCTCAAGATCGAGTCTAGCGAGAACAGCATAACTCCGGACAATGATAATCTTCCTGTTACCCCAGGCAGGTCCCTCATAAATGGAACAACTGCAACTTATCAGTTTGTCAAGACTCTGGATTATGACGACTATCTGGCTCTTCAGGAAGTTTCTACTGACGAATGGGTAACTGTTACAACCCATTTCAAGACCACTAAGAAAAACAGTGACTGTGATGTTTATGTTGCAAATCAGTATTTTATTACTGCACACGACGAGTTCATTACATACACCATCAAGAATTTCACCAACCTGCAGTTTGACAACTACTCACAGTCTGCAGCAGATATGCCTGTAAGATTCTCCTTCAATATGGTTGCAACAGATATTCCTGAGAAGGTTGTCCTCAAGCTCGTTGGCCTGAAACCTGGAGAAGGAAGCGGCCTCGTTCAGATTGCTACCAATACTTATGAGTACTCTACATCCGGTTCTACCGCATCTATTCCTCTGCTTACATCAACAGATGATGGATACTATAGAGTCGATATCAGTGCTGCTCACTATAACGATGCATATCTGGACAACTTGCTTGAATACATCAACCCAAGATTTACTATAACTACAGTTCCATTCGGAGTCGGAAGGACCGTTCCATTTGCATTCAGCTATGTTTATGGTGCAGTTGAACCTGTAACGTTCACATTGTCTAATTTGACCCCGACATCTGGTGATACACGCTTCACCTCTCTTGGCGGTGACAAGTGGCTGTTTACACCAAATAACACAGCACAGGCCCAGACCATCAACTTCGTTACTACCAAGTTCCTGTCAAGTGTTGCTGTAACATCTATGGAAGGCAACCAATATATGCCAGCTGGTCCATTTAATTTGTCACCAGTGACTTCATTGAATGTTCCTGCAAGTGTTCTTGAGTTTGATGAAGACCGATATAACAGATCAATTACAGTCTATAACAGCACAGGACAGAGTGTAGGTACTTTCACTGTCAATAGAAATAACACAGGAAGCTGGTTGTTCCCAGATTATGAATATATTAATCCTCAGTTTAATATTGATTTGTCAAGATTTAGTGATAATGAAACCGTATATTTCCAGTATCAAACAACAAGACCTAATAGGACATATAGGTCAAATACCTATACATTAACACAGTTGACAAATGCAACGTCGTCTTCTAGACGTACAAATACAGGTTGGAGACAACAGTAGTTATATCTAAGAAGTCAAAAGACAAGCAATATTTGAAGGGGCCCTGGAGTTATTCCAGGGCTCTTTCTTTTTGTTCTTTTGTGCGTAACGTAAAAACTTTATGGCGGACAGAGTCAATTGTACGTTTGTGCTTGGCGGTTGGGAAAATGATGATTAGTTTTGTTGTTAGAAGAGTTTCTTAAGTGAAATGGAGAGGACTGTAAAACATATAGTAGTGCTGGCTGTGGCCTTTGCTTTTTGGGCCGGTGGGGCTTTGTACGGGCAGGTGAAGGCTGTGATGCCTAAGATGAGTGCGGATTCTGCTGCTGTTGTTCAGGCCAGGGCGGACCATTATGTTACACATCATTGGGAAGGAGTGGATCTTGCTGGATTCAAGGCGTTGGATATTGATTCAGAACCGGAACCCAGAGGGAATGCATTCCGGCTGGAGGACAAGCTTGCGGCGTATTTCTGGATACTTAGGATGGCCTCGGACAGTGTGGCGGAGATGTCGGTGAAGAACCTGATGGACAGCGTGGCCGAGGTTTGCGGCAAAGGGGAGTATCCTACGGGGTATGACAAGCTTCTCGCTGCTGCGGAAAAGTACTTTTACAGTTTGCAGTCTCCGTATTACAGTGAAAAGAGGCTGATTCCTTTTCTTGAGCACAAGATAGGAAGAGCGGATGTCGCTGAGGCAGAAAAGAGCAGGGAGAAGTATCTGGTGTCCATTATCCGCAGGAATATGGCGGGAACGATGGCGCTGGATGTTGAACTGTGCGATTTTGATGCGCCTGGGGAATCCGGGAAGAAGAACACTTCTTTGCACAAGGTGCTTGGCGGATGCTCCGAGAGGCAGATGCTTATGGTGGTGTTCTTTTCTTCAGGGTGCCGGGACTGCCACGCGGGGATGACTCGCTTGGAGCATTCCACTGTCGTGAGGAAGATGATGTCAGAAGGGGAGCTGGCGGTACTTGCCGTATGTATAGAGGGCAGGGCTTCCGCTGCCTCGTCGCTGATTAAGAAAGGGTGGATGGTGGCTTCTGACGCTGGGGCTGTGGTGCAGAACTCTCTTTACAGTGTGAGAAACACTCCGTCTGTGTATATACTGGAGAGGGGAGGAGAAGTGCTGATAAAGGACGCTTCAGTTTCTTCAGCGATAGATTTCCTGCTTGGACTGCAGTTCTGAGAAGAATTATTGCTATATTTGGTAATTGAGACAATATTTTGATTAAAACACTATAGTCAGTATGAAGATCAAGACTGTTTTTGCCGCAGCGCTTCTGCTGCTTGTCTGCTTTGCAAATGACGCAAAGGGGCAGAAGGCGGCCATCAAGACAAATCTGCTCTATGATGCAACCGCTACCGTCAATCTGGGCGTGGAGTTCGGATTGAGTGACAAATGGACTATGGATATTTCCGGAAACTACAATCCTTTCCGTTTCCACGGAGGACACCGCTGGAAGCATTGGCTGGTACAGCCGGAACTCAGGTACTGGACCTGCGACCGCTTTGCGGGCGATTTTTTTGCTTTCCACGTAATGGGCGGAATGTATGATGTAGGAAACATAGATTTCCTCAAGTTCAAGATATTGAACGCCAACTTCAAGAATATGAAGAACAAGCGCTATGAAGGATGGACAGCCGGTGTAGGTGTCGGCTGGGGCCATGACTGGATCCTGTCAAAGCATCTGAACATGGAGTTCGAGGTTGCAGTCGGATATATGTATGCAAGGCATGACAAGTATCTGCCTTACAATGCACATACTCCTTATATCAAAGACGCTGAACGTCATTTCGTTGCTCCGACCAAGCTTGCTCTTAGCCTGGTTTACGTATTCTAGTCTTATTCGATAAAAATGAAGATCATGAGAAAATATATATTGACATTGGCTGCCGCAATTATGGTTGCGGGTGCTGCATACGCCCAGAAGCCGGTTAACCGCTCCGCTGATGTATTTACCGGTGGCGTGAGGACTAGCAACGTGACGTTGACTCAAACATCCTCGATGCTAAACGTGGCTATGGATATAGATTATTCCCCTGCTGAAGTAGGGAAGAAAGAGTCTCTGGATATCGTTCCAGTGCTCACAGACGGAACAAACGTAAAGGAACTTCCTGCAATCGGCCTTTATGGGGGAAGACGTTACTGGAATTTCCTGCGTAACGGAGGGAAGACCGGCCGTAATTTCAAACTCTATAAGACCGGAAAGGCTCCGCAGACTGAGCGCTATACTGCAAGCGTCCCTTACGAGAGCTGGATGGACAATTGCCAGCTGCTTCTCCGCCAGACAAGCCGCGGATGCTGTAACAGCACACTTAGCCAGGGAGTAAGCACTCTGGCATCTAGGGTAAAAGAAGAAGTGTTCAAGTTTGTTCCTCAGCTGCTGTATGTACAGCCTGTGGCTGAGGCTGTAAAGAATCGTGCTGAACAAGGAGAGGCTTATCTTTCCTATGCTGTCGGCAAGAGTGCGGTTGTTAAGGATTTCAAAAACAATGCTTCTGAAATCCAAAAGATTACAGATATCGTGAATATGCTCAAGAGCAACACTATCGAGTATAAGGTCAAAGGAATTTCACTCAAGGGTTTTGCTTCTCCTGACGGAAGTTATGCCGTTAACGAGAAGCTGGCCAAGGCCCGTACTGAAAGCTTGAAGTCTGTTGTTTCCAAAGCTTTGGCAGACAAGGACATTCCTGTTTCTACCTCATTTGTGGCTGAGGACTGGGATGGTGTATGCAAGTGGATAGAGGCTTCATCCATGGACAACAAGGACAAGATTCTGGAAATTGCCCGCGGAGACCTTAAGCCGGATGCTAAAGACAAGAAGTTGGCTTCTGCCTATCCTGTTCAATACAAGCAGATTAAAAATGAATGTTATCCTTCTCTCAGAAGGGCAAGCTACATTGTAGATTATGAGGTGGTTCCTTATGTGGATGTAGATCAGATCAAGAACAAGATAGAAACCAATCCGAAGGATTTGAGCCTTAATGAATTCTTCCTTGCCGCCAATGCTGAGGAAAAGGGCAGTCCGGAGTTTATTTACATAATGGAGAAAGCGCTGGCGCAGTATCCTGGCAACGAGATTGCCATAGTTAATGCAGCCAACGCGGCGATGAATGCCGGTAATCTTCAAAGAGCTGGAGAACTCCTCTCCAAGCTGAAGAGCGACGGTGTAAGTCAGCAGGCTCCATATTTCACTTACGCCAAGGCGGTTTATGAAGCTTTGAGCGGAAACTATGCAAAGGCAGCCTCTATGTTCACTTCCGTAAAGGACGAGATTCCGGAGGCAGCTGCAGCTTTGGCTCAGTTGGCAAAGGCTAAGTGACAAGACACAAAAGCAGAAAAAACGGTTGCCGCCTAGGGAGACTGGGACTGATGCTGGGAGTTGTATGGCTCCTGGCATCAGGTGCTATGTGCCTTACTTTCAAAGAGTATGGCAGAAGTGCAGTTATAAAGGTTGAGCCGGATTCAACAGCCTCTTACCTGTGTCATTATCTGAAAAGCCCTTTTGTCGCCAAAGGTGGAGCCATAAGCGCAATGGAGGGAGATTATTCCCGCCTTCTGGCAAGTAGCCTGACGGAAGGGGAGGTCTCAAAGGAACTCTCTTCCTGGAATCCTGAAACCAGCATCCGTGCAATGCGGAAGATGCTGGTCTGGAACAGAAGGGGGAATATCCACCTGAGCTATTTTTCCACGGATTCCGTTGCAACCAGCCGCACTTTCTCATACTATCTCCGAAGGCTGGAAGATGCAGCCGGCAACACTGCCACTCTGGATATCAAAGAGAAGAAAAGCAGCCCGTTGACTCTCCCTTGGAGAAGCAGCGCGGCTCTGGCGGTAGTGCTGCTTGCCATCTGGATTCTGGCATTTATCATTTCTAGGATACTCTTTCCAAGACGCAAGGCCGGATTAAGGACACTGGAAGACTTCTCCTCCGCGATTGACGGTGGGGGAGATGCTCTGCTTGGGGCCGTTGAAGAAGTGCCGGCAGGGCGTGAAAAATATTCCAACGCATTGAGGTGGAAGACTCAGGCAGAGAGCATCGCTGAGGCGATAAAGTCTCAGGTGCCGAAGGCTGGGGCATTGGTCAACATCCTGGGAATGACATCTTCCGCAATCTACAGATTCAAGCGCGCCGGATGCCTGGCGTCTCTTATGGGCGGCTCTCACATTATGGAAGACGGTCAGGATATGGACTCGTCGTCTACGGCTTACCGATATCCAGACATTACCAGGCTAATGGAGGACAATTCCGGCAATCTGCTGGTAATGGTTCATCCGCCGCTTTCTGAAAGCGGTGTTCCGTCGGCCTATCTGGAAAACGCAGCCTTGAATGTCCTGGTAAGCGACGCTGCTGACGGATGGACGGAAGCCCACCGTGCGCTTTTGGACAGCATTCCGTCCTGTAAGGTAGTTTTGACAGGGATTGAATCCAAAGTCGGGGGAAAGAAGCTCAAAGCCTATCTTCCTTCAGACAAGAGATGGAAATTCATAGTCCTCCTTTCAGAATGCGGGTCGGATTCGCTGAGAGAAATAACCTGCCGCAGCCTTGCCCAATCCGCGTGGGGAGATTCCCCGGAGAAACCTGTCGCGGAGGAAGACGATTCTCCAATGGAGGTTTCCGCCCTCGGAGTGGATTACAAGGTGGCGGCTTTCAGGAGGAGCAGCAGGGTGCTTCTGGATAACCTGGACTTCTCTTCCGGGGATGCTGACGCAGTTATTATGCTTAAGGCCGGATGCCGGGTGGGGAAGAATTTTTTCAGCGATATTTCTGCAGCCCTTTCTGCGGGCCAGGAATGCCTCCAATGCAAGGTTATAGAGAAAGGGCATACTCTCAGTCCAAAGAAGGGAGAACTCCTCAAGTACGGCTTTGTTCTTACGCGATATGCGCTGAAATCTGAATATTTCTCCGATTATCTGGGCAGAACAATCGTCAACTTTTCGTAAATTCGCCATTGTATGGAAAACAAAGACTACAATACTACCAGGGCAAAGCTTATTATGCCCGAATATGGAAGGCACGTGCAGGATATGATTGAGTATGTGGTTAACATACCCGACAAGGCCAAGCGCAACGAACAGATACAGGCTGTGGTTTCCGTGATGGGGACTTTGAATCCTCAACTGAGAGATGTGGTGGATTTCCGCCACAAGCTTTGGGACCACGTTCAGATCATATCTGACTTCAAGATAGACATAGATTCTCCTTACCCTCTTCCGTCCAGGGAGAGCGTGGCCACCAAACCGGATCCAATTCCTTTGAAGGAAGACAAGATAAGGGCTACCTGTTATGGACGCAATATCCAGAACATGATAGATCTTATAGCAGACCGTCCTGACGATGAGCTGAAGAAGCATATGATCAAGGTTATTGCCTACTATATGAAGCAGCAATACCTGATCTGGAACAAGGATTCCGTTGCAGAGGAGACAATCTTTGAGGATATCAAGAACCTGTCCGGCGGCAGGCTGGTTGTTCCGGAGGATGTCCATATAGGCAGCGGAATGGCAGACGCCTCCACCCGCAAGCCTCACATTCCTGGCACTCCTCAGCAGCCTCGTCCTCAGTACAATGGCAAGAAACAGCAGAAAAAGAAGTGGAAGAAGAACTGATATGGCTAAGAGCAAGAAAAAACAGAGAGAAGAAGACCAGCTGATCGCAGAGCAGGAAATGGCGGCTCCCAAGAGGAAGGAGGGGCTGTATCTGATTTGCGGTCTTGTATTCCTGGCGCTGGCGATTTATACGCTGATTGCGCTGGTTTCTTACGTGTTTACCTGGGCACAAGACCAGAGTTCCTATATGGGAACGGATATCTTCAGTTCCCTTTCCACGGTTGAGAACGGAGGGGGAAAGATAGGTCTGTGGTGGGCCAACCTCCTGGTTAGCAAACTCTTTGGCCTGGGAGCCTTCATAATTCCGTTCTTTTTCTTTGGCGTAGCGCTGTTCTGCTTGAAAATCAAGAAAGTAAGACTTCTGAGACTTTTCTTCATAACGGTTTTCGGATGCATACTTATAAGCGTGTTCTTCTCATTCGTATTCTCGTTTACGAGTGTTGACCGTCTATTTGGAACCAGCGCCGGCGGATCTTACGGTTTTGCCGTGAACAATTGGCTGAAGACTATGCTGGGCACTCCGGGTACAGCCGCTATCCTTATACTCGCGATAATAGGCTGGTGCATAATCATCAACAAGAGTCTGATCAAAAGAATCAGCGGAGGGTTCGAGAAGGTTGGCCAGAAGCTGGAGCTTGCCACCCAGGATGCCGCTGATGAGGGAGATCTGGAAGGAGATGATTTCCCTGAAGACGGAAATGGGGATGAAACCGAAGACGGTCAGACCGATGATGCTGACTCCCAGACCGATGACGGAGAAGATATGCCTGAGGACACTCCAGACGATCTTACTGAGGAAGAGATTCTTGAGCAGCGCCGCAAGGATATGGAAATAAAGCTTGTGGATGACAATGAACCCCAAGCCGGCAATGAAGAGACGGACTCCGCCAATCCGGACGGATCGGACATAGAACTTGAGGTAAAGGAAAGCGAGGGAGAAGGTAACGAACTCCTCGGCGAATATACTGAGGAGGAGCTTCAGAAGACTTTTGATCCTCGTCTGGAACTGTCTCATTACGTGGCTCCTACCCTTGATCTTCTGGATACGTATAAAGACAAGTGGTACGACGTTTCCCGTGACGAGATGGAGAGGAACAAGAATCAGATCGTAAGCACGCTTGCAAACTACAAGATAGGGGTTTCTAAAGTATCGGCGACGAAGGGTCCTACGGTTACCCTTTATGAGGTTGTTCCTGCTCCGGGAATCAGGGTGAGCCAGATAAAGAGGCTTGAAGAAGATATCCAGCTTTCACTGGCCGCCAGGGGTGTTAGGGTGGTTACCCTTCCGGGCACAAACGCCGTGGGCATTGAGGTGGCCAATGACAAGCCGAGTGTGGTTTCCCTGATGTCCTGCATCGAATATCTCCAGACCAAGATGAAAGAGCCGGGCAGCAAGGAGAGCGGTTATGCGCTTCCTGTAGCCATGGGCAAGACAATTTCAGGAGAGGTGTTCACTTTCGACCTTGCCAAGGCTCCGCACCTGCTTATGGCCGGAGCGACAGGGCAGGGCAAGTCTGTGGGACTTAACGCTTTGGTTACATCCCTGCTTTATACCAAGCATCCTTCTGAGATCAAGTTCGTGCTGGTTGATCCTAAGAGGGTGGAGCTTTCCCTGTATTCAAGTCTTGCTAACCATTTCCTGGCTTGCCTTCCTGAGACGGAAGACAAGGAGACCCCGGTCATCACGGACACACAGAAAGTGGTGCGTACGCTCAGATCCCTCTGCAAGGAAATGGATGACCGTTACAAGCTTCTGGAAGCCGCAAGGGTGAAGAACATAAAGGAATACAACGAGAAATTCCTGGAGCGCAAGCTTAATCCGGGCAAGGGGCATCGTTTCCTGCCTTACATAGTTCTGATTATCGACGAATACGCGGATCTTATCATAACCGCCGGCAAGGATGTGGAGATTCCTCTGACCCGTCTTGCCCAGCTGGCCCGAGCCATCGGTATACATCTGGTTATTGCAACCCAGAGGCCTACGGCAAGTATCATTACCGGTAACATCAAGGCTAACTTCCCTGTGAGAATCGCCTTCTACGTGCGTTCCAGCATCGACTCCCGTACCATTCTGGACGAGAGTGGAGCCAATCAGCTGATCGGTCGCGGAGACATGCTTTACGCTACGGGTAGCGAGCTTACCAGAATCCAGTGCGCATTGATTGAAACTAAGGAGATTAACCGCGTGGTCAATTTCATATCCGACCAGGTAGGATATTCTACGGCACTGTATTTGCCTGAACCTCCAGAAGACGAGGAGAGTTCCGGTGGAAACGGCGGTGGCGGCAGGGGAGATATCAGCGTTCCGCTCGGAGAGACAAACCTCAGGATGAGGGACAAGATGTTCGACGATGCGGCTCGTCTGATAGTTTCTGCAGGTGGCGGTTCCGCTTCCTTCCTTCAGAGGAAGATGGACATTGGTTACAACCGGGCCTCCAAACTCATCGACCAGCTTGAGAAAGCGGGAATAGTGGGGCCTCAGGACGGAGCCAAACCTCGGCCGAGTCTCATTCCTGACCTTCTCAGCCTGGACGACAAGCTGGAAGAGATCAGAAACGAGTACGGACGATAGATGAAAAGAATCTTTACATATCTTGCAGCCTTATCGGCGATTATGATGGCATCAGTTTCCCTTTGGGGGCAGACTGAGGGCGAAAGACTGTTCCGCAGTGCCTCTGACTACGTTTTTTCCGCCCGCAAGCTTTCCATCGTGATAACCAATATGGACAAGAAGGGAAACGCTTATCATAACCGGGGTTTCTTTGTGGCCCTGCCGGAAAGAGGTTATATGAAACTGGACGGGGTCAGTGAGTTCCAGTACACTCCGACCTTGGTCTCATCCTTCAGCGAACAGACTAACGAGTATGTGATCCAGGCAAGGAAGAGTTCATCCACCTCCATAAGTGACAATCCGTTCTCGATTCTTTCCAAAGGCGGGAAAGGTGTGAAGGTTTCAGATCCGATTCCGGGGAAAGTGAAAGACAGGGAATGCATCAAGTTCAGCGTAACTCCTGAGGGTAAAGCCTATTATCAGCGTGCAGACATTTACGTTACAGGTAGTGGAGATTCCTTCAGGGTTCTGAGAATTACCGTCACCCTGAAAAAGGACCAGGCTTTTGTAGTGGATATAGTATCCGCCGGAGAAGCCTTGCCGGACAAGATTTCAGACTATCAGATTATTCTTTCAGACCATCCTGGCTGCCAGGTGGTTGATCTTAGGGACTGATTACTTCTTCAGCGCTGCTTCAAAGACATCTACAATGGAAGGGTAGGTGTTGGCCAGGCGATAGTCCAGGTCTTCAGGAGTTACCCATTCGCATTTTTCTATGCCTTCTTCGGTCTGCGGACGGATGGAGGCATTTTCTTTTGCTTTCATCCGGTACCACCAGATTGTCTTCACGTTGAGGCTTCCGTACATCCTGTAGGCGTGGCGTGTTATCTTCAGAAGATCCTCGGCGTCAGCTTCCACTCCACTTTCTTCTGCCACTTCCCTGACCGCCGTTACCGCGATATCCTCTCCTTCTTCCTGCATTCCCTTGGGCAGGTCCCAGGTGCCGTTGCGGTAAATCATCAGCCAGTTTCCGTCCTTGTCGGCGACAAGCCCGCCTCCGGCATTGATTTTCTTGACTCCAGACAGCATTTTGTCCATAAAAACTTCCCCAGACATTCCTGAGGGAATTTCCACGATCAAGTGCTGGAAAGACAAATTGTCTTCCATCATAAAAGGAATCTTGGAAAGATCATAATCCGCATCCGGTCTCAGAAGGATACTTTCATCAGCAACTGCGGGAATTTCTTCCGCCCCGCAGATAGAAAGTATGCGTTTTTTGAAGTATATATTTTGCATTCAAGTGTCTGTTATAGAAAACGTAGGCAAAAATATAAATAAAAATCATTATATTTGTCTTTTGGCAAAAAGATGAGAATTAAAAGATTGAGGAGTTTATGGAAAACATTGAAAAGAAAGTAGCGCAGCAGTTGCTGAGAGTGAAGGCAGTGAAGTTGAATGCGGAGAATCCTTTTACCTGGGCATCCGGTTGGAAATCACCGATATATTGCGATAATCGCAAATTGCTTACATATCCTGCTGAAAGAAAAATGATTACGGAAGCACTTGTTTCCGTGATCAGCGATTCGTTCAAAGACGTGGACCTGATTGCCGGAGTGGCAACGGGAGCTATCGCTTGGGGTATTATGGTAGCTGAGGCTTTGGGCAAGCCGTTCGTATATGTCCGCCCGAAACCGAAAGATCATGGAACGCAGTCTCAGGTTGAAGGTCAGATTGAACCTAACCAGAGGATTGTGGTAGTGGAGGATCTTGTTTCTACGGGAGCCAGCAGCCTTTCGGCTTGCGATGCCCTCAGGAAAGCAGGCGGAATAGTTCTGGGTATGGTAGCAATCTTCTCCTACAACTTCCCGCTAAGCCGCAGGGAGTTCGAGTACAAGGATGTGGAGCTTCACACTCTCTGTCAATATGATTCTCTCCTGGAAGAGGCTGTTGCCGAGAATTATATTGATGCCGAGCATGTGGAGGTTCTCAAGGAATGGAGAATCAATCCGTCCACCTGGAATGGCGTAGGCGCTGCTAAAGAAGAATAAACCACCGATAATATGGCTTTGGAAACATTTGAAGGCAAGGAGGTTGAGATTAAGTCTCCTTCTTATGCCGTATTCACTTCCTTTTCAGACCTTACCCTGATGAAGGACAGGATTCCTGACGAGTACAGGGACAAGGTGACCGTAACTCCGGACACTGTTGAAGGAGATTATAACGGTATGCACCTCGGGTTGAAGGTTGCTGAAAGGGTGCCATATTCCCGTATCGTGATGAGGCCTATGGAAGGCTTCCCGATGGACTTTTCCCTAATCTTCAAGATAGAGGACAAAGACGCTTATTCCAGCAAGGTTAAGGTATGTGTCGAAGCCCAGATGAATTTCATAATCAAGGCTATGATGGGGAAGAAGATCCAGAGCGTCCTGGACCAGATGACCGAGAAAATCGCTCAGCAGGCCATTAACCGATGAGAGATTTTGAAGTCCTCCTGAGGGAGTCTTTACCGGATTATGCGGCAAATGCTTTGCTGGATGTACTTGGAAACGGGTCGTCCTTTGCGGAGGTATCCATACGGCTTAACCCGCTGAAAGTGTCAGAGCCGGACTTTTGTTTTGATATGCGTTCTGTGCCTTGGTGCAAGGACGCATATTTCCTTTCAGAAAGGCCTAATTTCACCCTTGATCCGTCTTTCCATGCCGGAGCATATTACGTGCAGGATTCTTCCAGCATGTTTCCGGCCTTGATCGCAGATAAGATACTTGATTCCTTATCTCCGAAAGGCGCGGTGCTGGACCTTTGCGCAAGTCCTGGAGGCAAATCAACGCATCTTTTATCCATCCTTAAGGATGAGCGTCCGACTGTTGTCTGCAACGAAGCGGTCGGGAAAAGGGTTCCGCCTCTGACGGATAACATTGCAAAATGGGGTGCGGCAAATGTCGTGGTTACAAACACCTCAGCTGCCAGCATAGGTCGTTTTCCCGGATTCTTTGACGTGATACTGGCCGATGTACCTTGCTCGGGGGAAGGAATGTTCCGCAAGAGCGAGGACGCCGTTTCCGGTTGGAGCCTTGGAAGCGTCCAGGAATGTGCCTCACTTCAGAGGTCAATCATCAGCGATGTATGGCCGGCACTCAGGGAAGGCGGTCTGCTGATATACTCCACTTGCACATATAATCATCTTGAAAACCAAGATAATGTGAGGTTCATCGCTGAGCAGTTGGGAGCCGAATATCTTTCTGTGAATGCGGAGAGTCTTGTTCCCGGACTGGTTGCCCTTGAGTGGGGATATCAGTTTGTGCCGGGGCTGGTTCGGGGAGAGGGGCAGTTCTTTGCCGTGCTGAGGAAAAACTCCGGACAGGCTTCAGGCGGCAGGATCAAGCCTTCACGCAAGGCAAGATTTGTGGCTGAAAAGGGAAGCGGATTGATTATGGACCATCAGAACAATCAGCTGTATATGCTGGAATGTGACGGCAAAGGCGCAGTTGACTTTGCGAACGGAATGTCTGAAATCAACCCTTACTGCGTAAAGACCCTTGGATGCAGGGTCGGGGAAATAAAGGCGGGGAAGCTTGTCCCCGATGCTGATTTCGCCCTTTTTGCGGCAATTTCCGGCTCGGATGGGAAAGTATCCACCCTGAAGTTTTCAAGCGCTGAAATAGACCTGGAAACGGCTCTGAAGTTCCTTTCCAGGGAAAACATAACCCCCCAGCCGTCTTGGCCGAGGGGCTACATTCTTTTAAAGTACCGTTCTTTGGGACTAGGCTTTGTAAACAACCTGGGTAACCGGTGCAACAGCCTTCATCCCCTTCACAGGCGTATTCTTAATAAGCATCAGAACATATAGTCCCATGCAGGGAGCATCTCAGGCTTCTGGTCGAGAGACTTGATGGCCTTCTTGTCCAGATACTTGCGGTTAATCACGATACGGAACATGTATTCGTCGAACCACTTGTCGGTGAAGATGAGGTATCCGCCCTTTCCGGCCTGAGGTCCCCAGCTGTTCTCGAACTTCCACTTCAGAGGCTTGTCGTTGTCGTCGGTATCCACTGCCACGATCAGCATCGCGTGTGAAGATCCGCTCTGGCGGGTGAGGATTCTGGCCTTCTTGTCCATATTGAGGTCAATGCCCAGCAGCTGGCCGTAGTCATACATACCAGGATCCATATAGCCGACTCCGCCGCTGGTGTTGCTCTGCTTTCCAACGTCGCAGGAGGCATACATAGGCTCGCCTGCCTTGATGGATGCTACAGCAGCTTTCTTGATGTCCTCGTTAGGGAGGTTGAGGTAGGTCCAGTTGATTCCCTCGATGGTGTTGCGGTAGTTGTCAATCTCGTAGATCTTGTAATACTCTCTGGTAGGGTCGTTCATGATCATCACATAGTCCTTTGCGTTGTAGTCTGCAGGAACTATGCTCTTGTAGAACTCCTGAGGAGTGGTCTTGACGGTCTGGATCTTGCCGCTGTTGTCGCGGAACTTCCAGGTGAACTCGGTCGGAGGTTCTCCCAGGCAGATTGCCAGTACACGGTATACGTCCTTGAGGGTTTCCATCTTCACCTTCTCGGCGTTGGTGTGAGGATCGCCTGCCAGGCCGCTCATCATTGTGGTCTTGGCCTTTTCGTAAACCTGGCGGATATCGTATCCTCCCTTGCGGAGTCTTTCGTTCACGATTCCCAGGAACTGGCCGGTGGAGTTGCTCTGCTCGGTCTCAGGCATGATGTCTGCAGGCACAACACCGTATTTCTCGCCGATGTTGAAGAACAGGTTCCAGACGCCGCCGTCACCAACAGGGGACTGGAAGAGGTTGTCCACAGCCCTGTCGCCGAAAGGCTTGTCGGATGTGGCGATCACGTTCTCGAGGAAAAGGTTGGCCTTCTCCAGTATATCCCAGAAATAGCTGTAGTTATGGGAGAAATCAAAGCTCTTGATGTTGTATTTCTTCATCACGATAGGCCTGAGCTGGTTCATTGAGGTGAACATCCAGCATCTGCCGCTGCTCTTCTGGTCCGTGATACCGCTGACTTCTACATTGTACTTGAAGAAATCGTCTGTTCCAACCACTGAAGAAGGGTTGTAGGACAAAGCCTTGATACCCTTGTTGGTGGAGAGGATGTTGTGGATGCTCTTGGCAAAGGCATCGTTGTTGAAGCTTGCCTTGAGTTCTGCGAGTTCGTTCTGTCCGAGGGTCTGGGCCATAAGGCTGCCGCCGGCAACCATCGCGATGATTAAAAATAGGGTCTTTTTCATATTTGTTTGTTTTGATTATCCGCAGTGGAAATATTTCTTTACCATGTGGAGCATTTCCTGAGGCTTGTTCTCGATTTCCTTCCTCAGCGATCCATCTCTGTAACCTTCGAGCTGAGAGATGATTCCGTCTATCATATTGGCGGAGAACACGCCTTCTCTTTCGTAGTATTCTCTCTGGTTCTTGAGGCACTGGGCGCTGGCCTGGCAGCTGTCCGGAAGCTGCTCGAGCTTTGCCAGCTTGTCTGCATTCTTGGCGTCGTGGATGTTGACGTTCACGTACTTGTCTTCTGCAACCTGCAGGGCATCAGGCATCTCTATACCGATACGGCAGGCTACGCAGAGGGCTGCTATGAGCTGGTAAACGTCTGCGCTTCCGTCCGGAGAACGCATCTCCACGGTCTGCTTCTGGGTGGTGTCGATTCCGGAAGGCTTCTCAAGAGGGTTGGCAATGCAGCTCATGTCTCCGCCTGCTGTCCAGCCCAGAGGTACTCTTACAAGTACTGAACGGTTGCGGTCTCCCCAGCATACGTTTGTAGGAGCCTCCTGGTGAGGAACCAGACGGAAGTAAGATGTAGGAACCTTGTTTCCGAAGGCGGTGATGGAAGGAGCCAGCACCATCATTCCGGCGATGGCCTTGCGGGCGGTCTCGGAGAGAGCTCCGTTTTCAATCATCTGGCTCTTGCCGTCCTTTGTGATTTTCATGTGGATATGCAGTCCGCTTCCGGCCTTGCCTGAAGTGATCTTAGGGGCGAAGGTAACGTCAAATCCCTGCTGGTATCCAAGGTTACGGATGATCCACTTTGCCAGAGTCAGCTGGTCTGCAGCGTCTTCCGCTTCTGTAGGCAGGAACTCTATCTCGTTCTGCTCGTATATTTTTCCTCCCAGGGTGAAGTTTCCGACCTCGGAGTGGCCGTACTTGATCTGTCCGCCTGCCTGCGCAATGTAGTGCATGCACTGGGTGCGGAACTGGTTGAACTTTGCAAACGGACCGCTCTCGTGATAACCTCTCTGGTCTGTTGCAGGGAAGAGGTCGTCATCCTCGGCGATCACATAGTATTCAAGCTCTCCCATAGCCTGGAACTCGCAGCCGGTCTTCTGCTTGAAAACCTGGCAGGCCTTTCTCAATGTGTGCTCCGGAGCGCTTTCCAGAGGCTGCCCGTCCTTGTTGAAGAAAGAGCAGAGCATGGTAACCGTAGGAATATCCGCAAACGGATCCAAGAATGCGGTGCGGAACCTTGGCAGTACATAAAGGTCCGAGCTGGAAGCCTCGATGAACTTGAAAAGAGAACTTCCGTCAACTCTTTCTCCGCAGGAGAGTATGGTGTTGAGATAATCCTCGTCGCTGATTACAAAATTCAGGGTCTTGAGTCTTCCGTCACCAGCAGGGTACATAAAGTTCACCATCTGGATGCCGTTGGCCTTGATGTACTTTATGATGTCTTCCTTGGTGAATTCGGAAGGCTTCTTTTGAAGGAACGCCACGATGGCGTTCGGGTTCATGCTTATTACGTTATTCATAAAACTATCGTTGAAATTTAAAAATCAAATCAAATTTGCGTATAAAGTTTTCAAAGATAAGTTTTTATTCCCGATTTCCCAAATAAAAAAGCCTCCGCTGGGAGGCTTTCTTAATCTTGCAACGCTTTGGCTATGCGCCGAAGTTGTCGTACATGATGTTGTCCGGCTGTACGCCGAGATTATCCAGCATGTTGACTGCCGCATTGGTCATCATAGGAGGACCGCAGAGGTAGTATTCGATATCCTCAGGAGCCGGATGGTTCTTCAGGTAGTTGTCGAACAGAACCTGGTGGATGAAGCCGGTAGGGCCCGTCCAGTTGTCCTCAGGAAGTGCGTCTGAAAGCGCAACGTGGTATGAGAAGTTAGGGTTCTCGCGTGCGATTTCAGCAAAGTCCTCGTCGTAGAACATTTCTCTGCGTGAACGTGCGCCGTACCAGAAGCTGACCTTCCTCTTCGTGTGCAATGTCTTGAACAGGTGGAAGATGTGGCTTCTCATAGGAGCCATTCCGGCACCGCCGCCGATGAATACGATCTCGTTGTCGGTATCCTTGATGAAGAATTCGCCGTAAGGGCCGCTGATGGTGATCTTGTCTCCAGGTTTGAGAGAGTAGATGTAAGAAGAGCAGATACCAGGATTTACCGGAACCCACTGCTTCTTTGCCCTGTCGAACGGAGGAGTCGCGATACGCACGTTCAGCATGATGATGTTGCCCTCTGCAGGGTGGTTGGCCATTGAGTAGGCTCTGAAGGTTGGAGTAGGGTTGACCATCTTCAGGCCGAAGATTCCCATCTTCTCCCAGTCTCCGCGATATTCAGGCTCTACCTCTATGTTCTTGTAGTCCACCTCGCAGGCAGGAACGTCTATCTGGATGTATCCGCCGCTGCGGAAGTTTACGTTCTCGCCCTCAGGCAGCTTCACCACGAATTCCTTGATGAAGGTAGCCACGTTGTGGTTGCTTACCACGGTGCACTCCCACTTCTTGACTCCGAGAACTTCCGGAGGAAGGAGGATGCCCAGGTTTTCCTTAACCTTGACCTGGCAGCCGAGTCTCCAGTTGGAGAGCTGCTCCTTGCGTGAGAAGAATCCGACCTCGGTAGGCAGGATGGTTCCGCCGCCGCTTACAACCTGGCACTTGCACATTCCGCAGTTTCCCTTTCCACCGCAGGCGGAAGGAAGGAAAATCTTGTTGTCTGCAAGGGTTGAAAGCAGGGTTCCGCCGGTAGCGACTTCAAGCTGCTTCTCGCCGTTGTTGATGTCTATGGTGACATTTCCTGATGGCAGGAGCTTGGCCTTTGCAAAAAGCAGAAGGGCAACAAGCAGAAGGGTGATGATCAGGAATACGATAATGGAAACTAAAATTACTGTACTCATATCCAATCCTCCTAGATGTTAATGCCCATAAAGCCCATGAAGGCGATAGCCATAAGGCCGGCGATTATGAATGTGATGCCCAGTCCCTGAAGAGGTTTCGGCACCTTTGAATATGCTATCTTCTCTCTGATTGCCGCAATCGATACGATGGCAAGGAACCAGCCCACGCCGCTTCCCAGTCCGTAGCAGGTTGCGATTCCCAGGCTCGGGAAAGCCCTCTGCTGCATGAACAGGGATGCACCCAGGATGGCGCAGTTCACTGCAATCAGCGGAAGGAAGATTCCCAGGGAGGAATACAGAGAAGGAGAATACTTCTCGACTACCATCTCCACCAGCTGGACGAACGAAGCGATAACGGCGATGAAGATAATGAAACTCAAGAAGCTCAGGTCTACATTTGCCAGGTCTGGAGAAATCCAGCTGAGGGCTCCCGGACTCAGCAAGTATTTGTTCAAAAGATAGTTGATCGGAAGGGTGATGCCCAGCACGAAGATAACGGCGATACCCAGTCCGATAGCAGTTTTCACGTTCTTTGATACTGCAAGGAATGAACACATTCCAAGGAAGTATGCAAAGATCATGTTGTCTACGAAAATGCTCTTTACGAAAATGTTCAATGCTTCCATAGTGGTATGTGTTTATTTCTTGTCATCCTCTTTCTGAATGCTTCTCTGAATCCAGATAAGGCATCCGATAAGTATCAAAGCCATAGGCGGCATGATGAACAGTCCGTTGTTCATGTAACCTGCCTCGTAAAAACTCTGAGGGATTACCTGAAGCCCGAAGATGGTACCGCTTCCGATAAGTTCTCTGAAGAATGCAACAATCACCAGTATCAGTCCGTAGCCCAGTCCGTTTGCCAGACCGTCCACGAGTGAAGGCAGAGGCTTCTCGGTGAGACCGAAGGCCTCGATTCTACCCATAATGATACAGTTGGTGATGATAAGGCCCACATATACTGAGAGCTGCTTGCTCACGTCATAAACGTATGCCTTCAAAAACTCTGAAATCAGAATCACGAACATAGCAACCACAACCAGCTGCACGATGATCCTGATTCGGTTAGGTATAGTCTTTCTTATCAATGAGATAAGGAAGCTAGAAAGTCCTGTCACAAGGGTAACGGAGATTCCCATCACGATTGCAGGTTCCAACTTGACAGTTACCGCAAGGGCAGAACAGATACCAAGTACCAGAACCGTGATAGGGTTGGCCTTGATTATAGGTGTAGTGAATATTTTCTTGTCCATTGCCATAACTATTCAGTTTTAGAAGTTATCTTTTGAAGATAAGGCTTGTATAGCTCCATCCAGTTGGAAATCATTTTCTGTACAGCGGTTGAAGTGATGGTGGCTCCGCTGATGGCGTTGATCTCGTTGTTCTGAGGTTTTGCCCCACCGCCCTTGACGACGGTTATCGGAACAATATTGCCGCCTTCCAGAACCACCTTGTCTGTGAACTGGGAGCGGAACTTGTCTGTAACGATTTCTCCACCAAGTCCAGGAGTCTCGCTGGCGTGGTCGAAGAGGGCGCCGGCAATCTTGCCGTCTTCCTTTACTGCAATGTAAGTCCAGATAGGGCCCCAAAGGCCTGCTCCGTAGCCTGACAGAATGTAGTTCTTTCCTCCTTCAGGAGTCTGGCAAACGAATACAGGGAGTTGGATCTGCTTTGCAAGCTTCTCTTTTTCAGCCTCGTCCTGGAGACCTTCCATCTTCCTTATGATGTCGAACTGGTCTGCTGTAGATACCTTGAAGGCATCGCTGGCATCCAGGTTTTCAGTCTCGGATTTGAGGACTTCTCCATCAGAATTGACTACCAGAGCTTCTGTGATGTATTTCTTGAACTCGTCCTGAACATAGCTGTTTCTGTCTGAAACAGTCTTGGCGTCCTTTGCCAGGCCAGCGCAGCCCAGGATGTTCATCTGCTTCTCGACCTTGATGTTGGTCTGCTGCTTGTCCTTCAGTCCCATAGACACCAGGGCGAGGATAGTAGCCACGATAGCTACCATAACTATCGTGTAAATTACCGTGTATGTGTTTTTGTTAGTATCCATATCGCGATTATTTTGCGGCTACAGCTCTCTTCTCTCTCCTGCGGATGTTCTTTCTCACCACGCACCAGTCAATCAGAGGTGCCATAGTGTTCATCAGCAGGATAGCGAGCATCATACCTTCTCTGTATCCAGGGTTGAACAATCTCAGAATAATACACATGGCTCCGATCAGGAATCCGTAGATCCACTTGCCTGTCTCTGTCTGTGCTGAAGAAACAGGGTCTGTAGCCATGAACACGGCACCGAATGCAAAGCCACCCATCACCAGATGGTTCAGCGATGCGTCGAAGCCTACAGCAAGCGTTCCGACTGCAATTGCACCGGCAACACAGGATACCATAATCTTCCAGCTGGCAACGCCGGTCCAGATCAGAAGGACGGCACCCAGCAGGATGGCGATGGTTGAAGTTTCTCCGACTGATCCTGGGATGTTACCGATGAACATCTGCAGGAAGTCAGGAGTAGTTCCGGTATCGGCCAGCTGAGCCAGCGGGGTTGCGCCTGAGAATCCATCCACAACCTTGTCGGCATGTCTGCCAAGTCCACCGATCCATACGGTATCTCCAGTAATCGTTGAAGGATAGGCGAAGAATACGAAAGCTCTTGCCAGAAGGGCTGGGTTCCAGATATTCATTCCGGTTCCACCGAAGATTTCCTTTCCGAAGATTACGGCAAAGGCGACAGCCAGTGCGAGTACCCACAGAGGTATGTCTACCGGCATGATCAGAGGAATGATGAATCCTGTAACCAGATATCCTTCATTTACCTCGTGGCCTCTGACCTGAGCTACCGCGAACTCGATTCCGAGTCCCACGATGTAGGAAACCAGGATCAAAGGAAGGATGCGGTAGAAACCGTACCAAACCTTCATCCAGAATCCCCACTGAAGTCCGAAAGCCAGAGAGTGCTGGTCACCAGTGTTCCACATTCCGAAGAAGAATGCAGGCATCAGGGCCATCACGACTACAATCATCACTCTCTTGATGTCCACGCAGTCCTTAATGTGAACCTTTCCTGTCGTAGTGGTTGAAGGAACGGCGGCAAAGGTTTCGAAGGCGTCAAAGGTAGAGTGAAGCCAGCCGAGCTTTCCTCCCTTGGAGAATGTCGGCCTCATCTTGTCCATTGTTTTGAGAATCCAATTCATAACCTTATGCCATTTCTTTAAGCATCAGATCAATGCCCTGGTCTACGATTTTCTGGATCTCGATCTTGGAAGGATCCACATATTCGCAGAGGGCAAAGTCCTCGCCGATTACTTCATAAATTCCGAACTGCTCCATCTTCTCGATATCGCCAGCCAGTATGGCTTTGAGCAGATAAACCGGGTAGATGTCCATAGGAAGCACTTTTCCGTAAACATCGGAGACGATGAATGCTCTCTCGCCGCCGTTTACGTTGGTGTCCGCCTCATACTGTTTCTTAGGGGCAAGCCAGGAGAAGTAGCTCCTTGATGTGCTGAATTTCTTCATCCTGAATGGCTTGGCCCATCCGAAAAGTTCTCTGTAATTGCCTTCTGTAAGGAAAGTTACGGTGTCATCATAGAAGCCGAGGGTTCCGTTTTCACCGACGTTCTCTCCACAGAGAGGATTGCCGCTGACATATCTTACGCCAACTTCCTGTCCGTAGAGTTTCTCTTCTTCCTTAACCCCGGCAGCCTTCCTGAAGAAACTCATCGGAGTTCCCGGAACACATCTAACATAACCAGGGTCCAAAGCCCTTGGACCTGCCACGGCAACGGTTCTGGTTACATCGTAGATACCCTTTGAGAGCAGTCTTCCGATTGCAGCCAGAGCCTGAGGCTGAACAGTCCATACGATTTCACCCTTGCCTATAGGGCAGAGGTGATTGATCTGCACGCCGACGTTTCCGGCCGGATGCGGACCCTTGAACATTGTCTTCTCAACATTCCTGAGAAGGTTGAGAGGGGAACCTCCGCCATTCTTGGCGTCGAGGTTCACGTATACCTTTCCGTTTGTGAATTTTGCCAAAGCGTCCACTGCAAGCTGCATGGCATCAGCATCGCCCTTGACGGTGAAGTTAATGTCGGCAGCCAGAGGAGCTGAGTTGAAGGCAGAAATCACGATAGCTTTTGGCGTGTCTTCAGGATTAGCGATAATCCCGTACGGGCGCTGGATGATGCAGGCCCATAAGCCACTCTCGAGCAATACTTTCTGAATCTCCTGCCGGCTTGCGGATGAAGGGCTCAACTGCTTGAACTGCACGTATTGAGTCTCTTTGTCCGGAGTAATCTCCACAGCCAGAAGCTTTCTCTTTTCGCCTCTGACTATGGCCTTTACCACACCGCTGACAGGAGCAGAGAAGCCAATCTCCGGTCTTTTCTTGTCTGCAAAGACAAACTGGCCGGCCTTAACGGCGTCGCCTTCCGCAACAAGAAGCTTCGGAACCATGTTCCTGAAGTCTGAAGGCTTGACGGATATGACTTCCTCCCCGAGAGTCTGCAAGACTTTCTTCTGGGCCTCGCCCTTAAGGCGCAGGTCCAAACCTTTGTGAAGTCTTATAGTCTCCATATCTGTTTGTTGATTATTATTTTAATTGTAAATGTCTTACTTTACTACAACCGGCAAATATAAGCAATTAATCGCAATTTTTCCTTAAATTTGCTATCCGTATGGAAAATGAAGGGAATAAAATTCTGGAAGGGTTGAATGAGGCTCAGAAAGAGGCTGTTATGTGTCTTACCGGGCCTTGTCTGATAGTTGCCGGGGCAGGAAGCGGCAAGACAAAGGTACTGACCTGCAAAATCGCGAACATACTTTCTCACGGATACAAGCCTTACAGCGTGCTGGCGCTTACATTCACGAACAAGGCCGCCAGGGAGATGAAAGGAAGGATAGCGGATATGGTCGGGGAGAGGGCAGCAAGGATGATCTATATGGGGACATTCCACTCCATATTCCTGAGATTTCTCAGGCAATATGCCGCTCTGCTGGATTTTCCTCCGGGATTCACCATCTACGACAAGGACGATAGCAAAGCTCTCATAAAGCGCTGCATCAAGGAACTCCAGCTGGATGACAAGGTCTACAAGCCCAACGAAATCTCCAGCCGCATATCCGAGTGCAAGAACAATTTCATCACTCCGCAGGAGTATCTTAACCATCCGGAACTGATTGAATCTGACAAGAGAACCCGCCGTCCTTTCATCCAGGGCATATATGAGATGTACCAGAGAAAGTGCAAGGAGCAGGGGGTGATGGATTTCGACGATATCCTCCTGAATACCTACCGCCTTCTGGCCAATCATCCGGATGCTTTCGCCCAGATCAAGGCCCGTTTCCAGTTCATACTGGTGGATGAGTACCAGGATACCAACTATCTCCAGTATGTGATACTTAGAGCCTTGGCACAGGATCACCAGAACATAACCGTGGTTGGAGATGATGCTCAGAGCATTTACGCCTTCCGCGGGGCAAGAATCGAGAACATACTCAATTTCCAGAAGGATTATCCCGATGCAAGGGTTTTCCGCCTGGAGCGCAACTACCGTTCTACCCAGACCATAGTCAATGCAGCCAATTCCGTTATCAGCAAGAACAAGGGACGAATCACAAAGGAGTGCTATTCCAAAAGGGATGTGGGACAGAAGATAGAACTTCTGCAGGCCTACACGGAGCAGGAGGAGGCTCTTTTGGTTGCTTCATCGATCATGGCCCAGATCCACCGTTCCGGTGCCCGTTTCAAGGATTTCGCCGTTCTCTACCGTACCAATGCCCAGAGCAGGAACATCGAGGAGGCATTGAGAAAAAAGAATATTCCGTATAAGATATACGCCGGCCATTCTTTCTACGAGAGGGCGGAAATCAAAAGGATGGTTTCATACCTGAGGCTCATTGCCAATCCTCAGGACGACGAGGCCTTCAAGCGTACGGTCAATTATCCGTCCAGGGGCATAGGCGCGACATCCATGGAAAGGATCATCGCTCTTGCTGCCGCCAACGGCAAGTGCCTGACGGATGCGGTAATGAGCTATAGCGCAGAACAATTCCAAATCCGTCAGGGTTTGCTGGACAAGGTCCGCGATTTTACCCTCAAGATGGAAACTCTCCGTTCCAAGGCCCAGACGGAGGATGCCTACCAGCTTGCCATGGAGATGGACAGCCTTTTCGGCATAACAACTGCCTTGAAGGCGGATACTTCTCTCGACGGACAGACCATTCTGGAAAACGTACTGGAGTTCCTGGACAGCATAAAGACCTTCGTTGACGAAGGAGTTGAAGAATTCAAGCAGTACGGAGACGACGGGGAATATGGTCCGGAAGTGGTTACAATTGACCTTTTCCTGCAGAACATCGCCCTTGTCGCCGATTCGGATTCAGCCCAGGAGAGTTCCGAGACTTCCCATCCGGCCGCAATGGAAGACAAGGAAGATGACAGGGTTTCCCTTATGACAGTCCATTCTTCCAAGGGGTTGGAATTCCCTTACGTCTATATCACAGGTCTGGAGGAAAACCTTTTCCCTAGCGGAGGTCCTTCCGGAAATGCCGAGAAGGAGATAGAAGAGGAGCGCAGGCTCTTCTACGTGGCTGTGACCAGGGCCGAGAATGCCGTCAGGCTTTCCTTCTCAAGATCCAGGTTCCGCTGGGGCAATTACGAGAACAATCTTCCAAGCCGCTTCATCAGGGAAATTGACCGTCAGTTCATCCTCAACCCGCTGGAAGAAACCATTCCGCAGCACACTTCCTCTCCATTCGGTCAGGTTGGATGGACAGGTTTCCCGAGAACTGAACGCCGCGCTGCCCCTAAACCTTCTTCACAGCCTTCTTACCCTGCGCCACAGCGTCCGCAGTTTACTCCATCCACATCGCTGAGGCCTAAGAATGAGAACTTTGTCGCCGATGCGCCTACGAGGATGAAAGAGGGTATGAGGGTTGAGCACGAGAGGTTCGGAATGGGCAGGATCATTACTCTCAGCGGCAATGCAGGAGACCTGAAAGCCATTGTGGACTTCGATGAGCATGGCCGCAAGACCCTGCTTCTGAAGTTTGCGAAGATGCGAATTGTGCAATAGTGGAACGGAATTTGTAATAGATAGCACTGTTTTTCATAGTTTAAGTTTAGGTTAAGTCAAGGCTTCGGCCTTGCGGAAGAGGATGGTCAACAGCCATCCTCTTTTTTTTCAGGGGCGGACACAGTCAATTGTACCGTTTGGTTTGCAATGCGTTCAACTCCCGCATTATCTTGCACTTGTCTAACTTAAAAGTGCATATGATATGAAGGGATTATCAAAGAAAGAATTCAGAGGATGCATGCCTGAACTCCAGCGGGCTTTCTTATGGATTGTGGCGGCGTCAGCTTTGGCGCTTAGTCTGGCGTCCTGCATCAAGCCCCTGAATCAAAAGGAAGATGAAAAGGAAAAGGACACTGACCCCAACAAGGGAATGGCAGCGCTGACCTTTTTCCTGGATAGGGCATCCTACGATAGCTGCCTAGTAATAACAGATGAGGTTGAAGGTGTTGTCAGCTCATCGGCAATCAACACAAATCCATTGGATTCCAGTAACTACCGCCTGAAAATCTCCACTTCCGGCGGCGTGACTGTCTATGACAGTTCCTATGTGGGCCGTCCCGACGTTTTTTATGTCAAGGCCGGTACATACAAGATCAGGGTTACTTCCAGGGAGTTCACCGAGCCGGATATTTATCCTCTATTTGGGCAGGAGCAGAGTGTCAAGGCTGTCAAGGACAGTACATTACAGGTGGAAATCGTATCCCGCCAGCTGACCGGCGGCATCCGGTTCAGCTTTACCCACGGCTTCACCAGCTGGTTCAAGGGTACGGGAATCTATCTGAAAAGGGACACCATAGTCGCAAAATACGGTTATGGCACAAGGCATTACCTGTATTTTTATCCGGGAGAAATATCGGTAATCTACAAGAACAAGGACGGCTATTCAACCTATACGCCGCCGGATAAGCCAGGTTATGCAGACACTCTTCTTTTCAAGCGCAAGCTCAAGGCAGCGGAACTTGTAACCATAGCCCTGGACTATGACCTGACCAAGGTTGCATACAATGGATTCTCCTTCAGGGCAGACACTTCTAGGGTTCGCAAAGACGAGTATTTCAATCTTGGCGGTATTGCTCCGTACGGTTGTAATTCCGTCTGGTACGCCCAGACCCACATCGGGGACACTATAAACCTTTTCGGATATATCGTGGGAGGAGACGTTTCCAGCACATCCTTCAAGAAAGAAAAGCCTTTCACCTCCAAGACCAACATAGTAATAGGCGCCCAGGACTGGCAGGCCTTAAGGGAAAAGACAATAGGGGTGGAACTCCCCAACGGGGAAATCAGGAAGAACCTAAATCTTGTCGACCACCCGGAGCATCTCAAGAAACCAATTGTAATTCACGGAGTTGTCAGCGACAGTTACTTCGGTTACCCGGGCCTGAAGAACGTCACTTCCTACCAACTCCTGAAATAGAACTAGAACCTGCGATAGAATAGTCTTGATACGAATGAAACAGCTGCGCTGATCAGAGTGCTGAAAAGCATCGTCTTCATCATGCTCTTCTGCTGTGCCTTCTGCTGGTCAACAACTTGCTGCTGGTAATTAGGTTGAGGGGCAGTGGATGCAGCCTTCAGGGGAGCTCCGCAATGAGGGCAGCTTGCTGCCAGGTCGGAAATTTCCTTTCCGCATTCTTTGCATTTGATGAGTGCCATATCGTTGATTGTTAATTATTGTCAAAAAGGTTTCCCGTACTTCTGGAGCATATAGATCTCAAAATCTCCAATCTGCTGGTTGAGGCTCTGCATCTTGTCGGAATGTCTGCCCCTTTCTCTCGGATCTGCGATGTAATCAAGTTCTCTGGCCATTTCGCGGTATTTTCTACGCATATCGTAGAGTTTCTGGCGGTCCTTCTCCATCTGGTCTTCTTCCTTTGCCTTTTTGGATTCGGACTTGGCCTTGTCGATGACTTCTGTCCTGGCATTCTCCTTGCCGGCGGGCTTGCCGGACTTTTTGCCGGAGCAGCCGGATATAGCCGCAATCAGTATCAGAGAGCATACTGCGCAGGACACTTTTGCCAGATAGTATGATACATTCTTCATTTTGTGATGTTTCTTAGATATTCCAAAAATAGCAATAAAAGATTATATTTGTTGTATGGAAGAAAAGTATTTTGCTCACCCTACGGCGGTGATAGATGAGGGATGTTCCATCGGTGACGGAACAAAGATCTGGCACTTCTCCCACATTATGCAGGGGGCGGTTATCGGGGAGATGTGCAACATCGGGCAGAACGTGGTTATTTCCCCGGGTGTCACGCTCGGGAGAAACTGCAAGGTTCAGAACAACGTATCTGTCTATACCGGAGTCATTTGCGCAGATGATGTTTTCCTCGGGCCTAGCTGCGTGTTCACTAATGTCGTGAATCCCAGAAGTGCTGTAAGCCGCAAGGACAGTTACCGCAGGACGATGGTGGGCAAGGGTGCGACCATCGGCGCCAACGCCACAATCGTTTGCGGTCATAACATCGGAGAATATGCCTTCATCGGAGCCGGTGCTGTTATAACAAAAGATGTTCTTCCATACTCCCTGGTCGTAGGGAATCCTGCCCGTCAGATCGGATGGATGAGTGAAAGGGGCTGCCGCCTGCTGTTCAAGAAGGAAAAAGGTGGAGATATGATAGCCGTCTGCCCGGAAAGCGGTCAGAGGTACAAACTCTACAACAAGATGGTTTACAAGCTTGAGGAGTGAGCCCAGCCTCGTGCAAACGATGTGAAGGTAGGCAATGTGTTTCCAGGGCTTCTGACTACGGAGTAACGTCTTGTTATTCTTGATATATCTTCCAGTTCCGTTATGTTGATGTTTTTAAGTATCCCCTTGTTTATCAGTTTGTAGACCTGGCTCTTCCACAGGAAGGAAACCAGAGGGGGAGCAGTTGAGGAAGTGCCTCTGCCGTATTCGACAAGGAACTTTATCGCGGCAGAAGGATCTTTCATCGTGGCCGCAACCTTAAGTGTGGTTGGGTTTATGCCGGAATCTGAGAGCATCGCGGAGATTTCTGCTGAAGTCTCGGGATCTCCTTCATAAAAGAGAAGCCTTGTCTCGGCGATGTCTATGTATTGGTTATCCTTTGTCAGCGAAGGGGAAACGGCCAGCAGGATATCTGTGAAGAAGTAATCCAGATCCTCTTCCTTTCCGCCGTCTTTGATTCCCACACTGACTTGGCCACTCAGGACAGCTTTTTCAATCTGTTTGAGGTCCAGGATCTTGTGGCTTATGTTGCTGTTTGGCGACAAACGGCACCAGTCTGCTGCAAAATCCGGAAAAATTCCATGGTATAGGGCACAAGGGATGCCGATGGTGAAATTCCCTTCTGTAACGGTGGAAAGAAGGGCGCTTTCCTGTGCCATATCCTTATAGAGGGACAATATCTTCTTAGCCTTCTCCAGGAGGATTTCCCCGCTGTAGGTTAGACTGTACCTGTTGCCCTGCCTTGAGAAAAGCTTCACTTTGTATTCGTCTTCCAGAGCTTTTATGTGCTTGCTGACTGCCGGCTGGGAGATTCCCAGGGCCTCGGCCGTGTGGCTGTAGTTCAAAAACTCGGCTGCCGTAACAAAAACTTTCAGTCTGAAATCCATATTGCAAACACTCTTAACAACCACTAATATAGTGTTTTTTCCGATTTGTAGAGCGCGCCAAGGCACGAATTTGCAAAAGTTGTGGTATAATATGTGTATAGTGAGAAAGAAAATATTATTAATTTCGCTTCGTTTTTATAAGCATTAGGACATGAACAGGGTCGATACTAAAATTGGTAACCGGATAAAATCGGTCCGTGAAGCCAGGAAAATGACGGTTGAAGATATCAAGAAAGAAACAGGATTAAGCAAATCTTATCTGAAAGAGATTGAAAATGATGATGATACACCGAATCTTGGCAATGTGTCTAAGATTTCAAAAGTATTAGGAATCAGAACCGGAACTTTCCTGGATGGTGAGGAAGACCTTTCCCCGGTTGTTTCTTCCCTCAAGTCAAGGAGGAGGGTGAACGGCATCCGCGGCCGCAGCGCCGGAAGGGACCATATGCACTTCTTTTCTCTTTCAACTCAGAAGAAAAACAGGCAGATGGACGCTACCGTGATTATCCTGGATCCGGCAGGAGGAAGGAAATTCTATAAATCCCATGAAGGGGAGGAATTCCTGCTTGTGCTTGACGGCAAGCTTGAAGTCGGATACGGAAAACAGGTTTATGTCCTAAAGCCAGGGCAGAGCATTTATTACGATTCGATAGTTCCTCATCATCTCGCTTCAGCTCTCAAGAGGAAACCTTGCAAGATTCTGGCAGTGACATATTTCCCTGCATAGCCCAAATCACTTTTCTGCTATGGTAAAAAGAATCAAGGAGATACGAGACAATGCTTCCCGCAGGGTCTCCGATATTCTGGCGGATATCCAGAGCCGCCTCAGAAGAAAAAGCCGTGAGCTTCCGCTTTCTGACAGGACGATCGGCCAATGGCTTGAAAAATGGGCCAGCGAATGTCCGGACAGAGAGGCCCTGGTTTATTCTGACCGTGACCTGAGGTTCACTTACGCCCAGCTGAACCATCGCGTGGATACTTTGGCGAAAGGATTCATAGGAATAGGCGTGACCCGCGGAACCCACGTGGGCATATGGGCGACGAATGTCCCTGACTGGCTGACTGTTATGTATGCCTGCGCCAAGATTGGAGCGGTGTGCGTTACCGTCAACACGAATTATCAGCAGAACGAACTGGAGTATCTGTGCAAGGACGCTGACCTTCACACTCTGTGCATCATAGACCGCGACAGGGATACGGATTTTCTCGGAATGACCTACAAGATGCTGCCTGAACTCAGGGAATGCGAAAGAGGCAAACTGGAGAGCAGCCGTTTCCCTTGTATGAAGAACGTGGTTTTCATAGGCCAGGAAAAGTACCGCGGAATGTACAACACCCAGGAACTTCTCATTCTCGGCGAAAACACAGATGACACTGAACTGGACAGGCTGAAAGCCCAGGTGAAGTGCAACGATGTTGTCAATATGCAGTACACATCGGGGACGACTGGCTTCCCTAAAGGAGTGATGCTTACTCACCGCAACATTACCAACAACGGTTTTCTGACCGGCGAGCACATGCTGTTCTCTTCATCCGACAGGCTTTGCTGCTGCGTTCCGCTTTTCCACTGCTTTGGAATAGTGCTGGCCACGATGAACGTCATCACCCACGGCTGCACCCAGATAATGGTGGAGAGATTCGACCCTCTGGTGGTGCTGGCTTCCATTCACCGCGAAAGGTGCACATCTGTCTATGGAGTGCCTACGATGTACATCGCGATGCTCACTCACCCTATGTTCAAGATGTTTAACTTGAGGAGCCTGAGGGTGGGAATAATGGCCGGGGCCCTCTGCCCGATAGAGCTTATGCGTGAGGTGGAGGACAAGATGTTTATGAGGGTTACCAGCGTTTACGGCCTGACGGAGGCTTCCCCTGGAATGACTCACACCAGATACGAGCAGTCTTTCGAAGAAAGATGTACAACGGTAGGCTACGAGTTCGAGCATACGGAAGTGAAGATAATCGAGCCTGGAACCGGGCGTTTCTGCGATGTGGGAGAGATAGGTGAATTCTGCAACCGCGGCTACAACAATATGGCCGGATACTACAATAATCCGGAGGCCACCTCAGAGACCATCGACAAGGACGGATGGCTTCATTCCGGAGACCTCGGCTATCTGGACGAGAACGGAAACTTCAGGGTAACCGGCAGGATCAAGGATATGATAATAAGAGGCGGAGAGAATATCTACCCGAGGGAGATAGAGGAGTTCCTGTACCATCTGCCTGGAGTCCAGGATGTCCAGGTTGCCGGCTTGCCTTCCAAGAAATACGGCGAGGTTGTGGCAGCCTACATCATTCCTAAGGAAGGGGCGAGGCTGACCGAAGAGCTGGTGAAGGATTTCTGCATGGGAAAGATTTCCAGGTTCAAGATACCTAAATACGTGTTCATCGTGGAAGAGTATCCTCTTACCGGAAGCGGCAAGATCCAGAAATTCAAGCTCAAGGACATCGGCCTTAAGATCCTGGCCGAGAGGGGAGTGAAGATTGAATAGGCTCCTTTGCTCAGCGATGGGAAAGCATAAAAGAAAAGCCCCTGCATATCTGCAAGGGCTTTATTTTGCGGTGCGTACGAGGCTCGAACTCGTGACCTCCTGCGTGACAGGCAGGCATTCTAACCAAACTGAACTAACGCACCATTCCGTTTTGGGAGTGCAAATATAGATATCTTTTTGGAATGTGCAAACGGTTTTTAAGAAAAAAATGAAAAATGCACGTTTCCGTAATGCCTCTCCTTTATAAAATGTGGATGGGTGGAAAAATCATAGTCTGCCCCGTGCTCCAGGATAAAATATCCCTGGCCGCTCAGGATAGGGTTTTCCCGGTTGAAAATCTTGTCCGGAAGGGTATCTATGCCCTCCAGTTTGTATGGCGGATCGGCGAAAATGAAATCGAAAGTGCGGTTGCAGATATCCAGGAAATCGAAAACGTTACTGTGGACGGTACGGATTTCCTTCAGCCCTAGGCTTTTGTGCATTTTGCTGATGAAAGAGGCGTTCTTGCGGTTCATTTCCACGCAAATGGCTTCTTTCCCGCCTCTGGAGATGAATTCGGCACTGATGCTTCCCGTTCCTCCGAAAAGGTCCAGGAGGCTGAATCCCTCCAGTTCATATTCGCTTTCCAGGATGTTGAACAGCCCTTCCTTGGCAAAATCGGTGGTAGGCCTGGCAGGATAGCCTGCAGGCGGGTTTATGGTTTTCCCTTTAAGTTTTCCTCCGATTATTCTCATTATGTCTCTAGAGGCAGAGCTTTATGTCCTTGACATATGTTTTGAGCATCTTGAGCTGGGCATCGTCTGCCTTTCCGATAAAGTTTACGGTTGTCTGCTGAGGGTTTATCTGGCTTTTGTTGAGAATTTCCAGCATATAGTAGACAGCCGTAGGAAAGTCCACCGTGTGGTAACTGTTGGCGGAAACCAGACGCTCTCCTTCCGCCAGAAGGATGCAGGTCTGCTTCCTTTCAATGTCAAAATCCACGATGAGCTTGTTGTGGTCCTTGAGGGCGGCGAGGTCTTTCAGATGCTTGTATACGGTAGGCAACACACCGGCTTCCGGGGTGATGGAGCCGTTTCTTCCTTCCCAACCATAAATCAGAACTGCCGAATACTGAGGTACGGGTACAGAAAAAACTTCTGCACCCTTTTCCTCAGGGAACAAGGTGCAGAAGATATTATCCCGGGTTTTATTGTCTGAAAAACCTTCGGGTACAAGTGTAAACAGTTGTGTCGGAGAGTAGTCAGACATTATTCCCAGTTGCCGGCATTGTTGTTAGGAGCATCTATGCTTCCAACCTTCAGGCCAGGGAACTTGTTCATCTTGTCTTTCTCGGAGTTGAGGTTTACCAGAAGCTGGTGATCCATGCCTTTGAGAAGGTCGTTGAAAGGAATAGTTGCCTCAAACAGAGGAACATCTACTCCTGAAACCTGCTTAACGATGCTCTTCATATTGATCTTGGCACCATCTGAGAAAGGAATCTCGGCAAGCTTGTTGATATCAAAATCAGGCCTCTTGAGCAATGTATCCTTAACGTTGATTTCACTCTTGATTGAGAATACGAGGTTCTTGTCGCCTTTCTTGTAGAGTTCGTAAAGATCCTTGTCTGTGAGCTTGTTCTTCTTGTTTGCATTCCTTACAGCATCCGTATGGGCTACCATTGCGGAGTCATTTACGGATCCGATCTGCATGTTGATGATCATCTTGTCATTCTTGTAAAAATCAGCCAGGGTGTCCAGTGTGGTGGCGAATTTTCCGTACTTGTTCTTGTAGGCAACCTGAAGATCGCGGATGTCTTTCAGTTTCTGAATGGCAACCTGCTCTCTGGCAGCTCTTTCTTCGTTGAACTTGATTGGTTTCATTACGCCCTTTACGATCAGGTATCCCAACAGGATGATGATGATAGGGA